>NPIF01001232.1_pt1 | contig 15472 bp, 15 predicted proteins | sample 8637461 | NCBI WGS metagenome assembly NPIF01 (sample SAMN07420641, study PRJNA396082) | bioreactor metagenome | isolation source: sample BR12 brine-fed electro-methanogenic bioreactor BR | place: Japan: Kochi | collected 2016-12-09
GAGAGCGGCAGCATGTGGGTGCCGATGCTCGTATCATCGATCTGATCGGAAGGGATGATCCTGATACTTCCCGGAGGAAGGCCCATCTCCGCAGCATCAACAATAATAAGAAGTTCAGGCTTTTCACGCCGGATTGGAGCCGTGAAGTTCTCGGGAGCCGTTTCGCCACAGAACGCTTTCCAGCCGTCGGAAGAGAGGCAGTTTGAAGAGAAATTATTGGTTATCCAACAACCGACACCATCATCTGAGAGAAGCGTGTTTCCCACTCCAAGGAGGATCATCATTGCAGATAGATCTCCTCCTCAGACTACATCAACCTGCTTTTTTCAGCAGGAAGAGAAGCTGGCTACTCAGGAGAAGATCTAGAAGAGGAAGAGACCAACCCCTCTTCAGATAAGAAACCAAACTCCGGACGATATCCTTGTCTGAGGAATAAACGGATGGCTGCCCGCCGCTCATTCTCATCCAGACTATCAAGACTCCCAATTGACGCGTTCACTCCCATTTCAGGCTCACATCCAGAGTTATCATTTCCTTTTCATCTATTACAAACATCGTAGTGCTCCGGCAACAGATCGCGAAGCGAGTGGACAGGTACCCGGAATCATCCTTACAGCTCACCACCTGTTGTATGTACTCTCTTCTCTCTTTTGGTCTACATGAATGAATCCCAAAGATTGTGAGGAAGAAAAGACCAAATTCCAAACATTTTTAGCCTTTTCCTAAAGAACCGTGATTTCAGAGAGAACAAGTATGAGTATCGCAGCTGAAATATTATGGAAATAAAGGCTACAGAAGGAACAAACCATGCCGCGAGTATGGAGAGGAGTGCACAATCAAGGATTAAATGAGGTCTTTTTCAACTCCCCGAATTACCTATGCTGCGCGTATTCCAATTCAGCGATTTAAAAGAAATAAAAACCCCGTTTGAGTGACATTTAATGATTATTCTCCGATTAAAAGGAAAAGTGTACGATAACTTCATAGTCTGACATGCAAACGAAGTGATTGTCCCAGATGATGGTGGGGGGAGGTGAAATATCCTCATGGCATACGAAGCACCGGCTAAGAAGGGTAAGGAAGCAGCTGTTGAGAACAAGTCAAAAGACAAGAAGGGAGGCAGGAAATAATCCTTCTCTTCATCTCTTTTTTTGATAATTACATTATTTAACGATATTTTGAATATAGTGAGAAGAGTAGTTCATTGTATCATTTTTCTACAGGTTCCTCGTAAGGAATGTACCTGGTAGTACCAGAAGAAACGAATACAAAAGGGATGCGCCGACCGGGACTCGAACCCGGGTTTAGGCGTTGGCAACGCCTAGTGATAACCACTACACTATCGGCGCACTTCGGACATCTCTGCCCTGCGACCTTACTTTATAGGAATTGTCCGTATTTATTCATATCGATCTTTCATCGGTGAGTGGTTTATTTATCGAGCTACCAGATGTCAGGGTTGATCTGATTACTATGTAATGAGAGAGATCAGACGATTGGATAGGACAAATAGCATCGCCTCTGAAATATCGTCATCTTAATAGGAAAGCACCACTAACCTTGAAGAAATGATCCCCCTGATCATCGACTTCAGCAGGAAGAAAGTCGTCATCTTTGGTGGAGGTTCTGTATCTGCCAGAAAAGCCCGCTATTTTCTGGATGAAGCAGATCTCACCATTATCAGCAGAAGCTTCACGGATGCTCTTATCCAACTTCCGGTGAGGCGGATTATAGCCGATACAGGGGCTTTGAGCAACAAGGAAATTCACTCCTATATTGATGGTGCATTTCTGGTCATTGCTGCACTCTCAGAGAGAGAAGAGAATAACCGCATCGGTATGCTGGCGGCGGAGTCAGGAGTCCTCTTCAATAACGCAGATGGAGATATAGGGGATGTGATCATTCCTTCAATCGTCCGTGGCCGTCATCTGATAGCCGGATTCTCAACCGGTGGCAAAAGCCCGGCAGTCAGCAGGCATCTGAGGGAACATTTCGAAGAGATAACGCCCGAAATCGATGCGATGATCGATCTCCAGCATATACTCCGTGAAGCCCTGAAAAGGACGGATCTGACACAAGAGGAACGAGCCAGGCGGCTGACAGCAGCCATCAACGATCCAGCGATACGGAAAGGACTGCTTGACGACAGAGAGAGAACAATTGAGATTGCGATGTCGAGGTATTGCCATGAATGAGGGGCTCCTGGCTCCAATCGCTATTGCAGGGCTTGATCACCATACGGCAACCCAGAACGAACTTGAGGCATTCAGATTCCCTGACGATGAGGACTTTATCAGGCAGGCACGCTCCCGGTATAAAGGTGTCCTCCTCCTCCAGACCTGTAACCGTGTTGAGGTACTTGTGCAGGGAGATCCTGACGATCTCGCACGTTTTATGCAGAGTATCGGAAGAAACAGGTTTACCATCCATCACGGCCTTGGCGCCCTCCGACACCTCCTCGGACTTGCCGCTGGCATCAATTCAATGATAGTCGGTGAAGACCAGATCCTTGGCCAGATGCGCCAGGCTCTCCTCACTTCAACCAAATACGGGGGGAACAACCAGATCATTGATATCTGCATCAATACGGCGATCCATTTCGGTGTGACAGTCAGACAGAAGACGATGATTAACCGTGGATCGGTCTCTATCGGATCAGCAGCTGTCCGGCTTGCAGAAGATCTTCTGGGCACGTTAACGAACCGACATATCCTTGTTGTTGGTACCGGTGAGATGGGCAGGCTTGTTACAAAAGCCCTTCAGGAGAAGGACTTAACAGCAATTTATGTAACAAACCGGACATATGAGCGGGCGGTTGAACTGGCTGAAGAGATCGGTGGCAAAGCAGTCACTTTCAAGGATCTCTTTCCATTCATCCTGCTCTCGGATGTGGTCATCTCCTGTACAGCAGCACCCCACCCGGTAATACGTCACGACGAACTTAAAAAAGCAATGCAGGGGAGAACCTGGCCCCTTGATACCGGGCCAAAGCCCCTGGTCGTCATTGATATCGCCCAACCCCGTGATACCGAGGATTCAATACGGGAGATCCCCGGGGTCCATCTGTACACAATTGATGACCTGAGATCAATATCCGATGAGAATCTTGCTGCACGACAGAGCGAGGCAGATACAATCCGTTCACTCATAGAAGCAGAAATTGGAACATTCATCCAGAGGATCAACCGGGCAGCGGCAAACGACACCATCGCCACCCTCCATACATGGGCTGAAGCGATCAGGATCAGGGAACGGGACAAAGCAATTAACCGACTTGGTCCGGTAGATCAAAAAACAATTCAGATCGTTGATGATCTCACCCGTGTGCTGACCGGTAAGATACTTGCCGATGCTACAATGGCAATCAGGGTAAGTGCAGAACAATGCGATCTGGATACTGCAGGGATGATCGTTGATGCAATAACAAAAGGTGAGAAGATATGTTTCCGGAAACACGATTAAGAAGACTGAGAGCGCGCCGAATCCAGCCATTGGTGAGGGAGACGCAGGTATTGACAACCGATCTCATTGCACCGCTTTTTATTGATGAAACACTCCGTGAGCCCTCTCCGATTAGCTCAATGCCCGGCCAGTTCCGCTTCCCTCCTGATGGCATCGCGGATGTCGTCGGGCGCCTGTATGATACAGGAATCAGAGGTGTGCTCCTCTTTGGGATTCCAAAAACAAAAGATTCCATCGGTTCATCAGCATATGCAGAGGCTGGAGTGATACAGAACGCGGTGAGATCGATTCGATCCCTGGTTCCTGATATGATGATCATAACCGACGTCTGCGCATGCGAGTACACCGATCATGGTCACTGCGGGATCCTGACAGATGATAGTATGGATCTCGATAATGACCGATCGCTTGCATTGATGGCACAAATTGCGATCAGCCATGCAGAGGCGGGAGCCGACAGCGTTGCACCCTCCTGTATGCTTGACGGCCAGGTGAAAGTAATCAGAGAAGCACTCGATGCAGAAGGGTTCTCAGGAACTCCCATCCTATCCTATTCGACAAAATTCTCCAGTGCCCTCTATGGACCATTTCGTGAAGCCGCGGACTCCTGTTATACCTGCGGTGACCGGACCACCTACCAGATGGATCCGGCAAATGCACGGGAAGCACTCAGGGAATCAAGAGTAGATTCTGAGGAGGGGGCGGATATGCTGATGGTCAAACCTGCCGGGTTGTATCTTGACATCCTCAAAGAGATACGATCCCTTGGCCTCCCGGTTGCAGCATATCAGGTGAGCGGCGAGTATGCAATGATAAAAGCAGCCGCTATGAATGGATGGATTGATGAAAAAAAGGTTGTACTTGAATCCCTGACCTGTATCAAGAGGGCAGGAGCAGATGTAATCATAACGTATTTTGCAGAAGATGCTGCGAGGTGGTTAGATGAGAAGTGAAGCACTATTTAAAAAAGCAGAAAAGCTCCTCCCTGGAGGGGTGAGCAGTCCTGTCAGGGCGATCAAGCCATACCCATTCTATACGAAATCAGGAAAAGGCGGACGAATCATAACAGAAGACGATACAAAACTCATAGACTGCTGCCTTGGTTATGGTCCCCTGATCCTTGGCCACGCACATGACACAATAAAAGATGCCATTCAGAAGCAGCTTGATCGCGGCTGGCTCTATGGAACTCCGGCTGAACAGGAGATCAGAATGGCAGAGCGGATCATCCGCGATCAACCCGGTGTTGAGATGGTGCGCTGTGTCTCAAGCGGATCAGAAGCCACAATGGCAGCAATCCGTCTGGCACGCGGTTTTTCGCAGAAGAAAAAGATTCTGAAGATTGAAGGGGGATTTCACGGCGCTCATGACAGTGTCCTTATAAAGGCAGGATCTGGTGCAACTACACTTGGAATTCCGGATTCTGCCGGAATTCCTGCCGGTGTTGCAGAATTTACGCGGCAGGTACCGTATAATAATCCTGAGGCACTTGATCGGATCCTTACAGAAGATCAGGATATTGCCGCATTCATCCTTGAGCCGGTGATGGGGAATATCGGCCCGATTCTACCGGAAGATAACTACCTGAAAGAAGTACGGAAGATCACAAAAGCTCACGATGTCCTCCTTATCTTTGATGAAGTGATCACCGGTTACCGGCTTGGCATCGGTGGTGCTGCAGAGGAGTATGGCATTACACCTGACCTCACCACACTGGGAAAGATCATCGGAGGCGGACTCCCAATCGGAGCGTTTGGAGGAAGAAAGGATATCATGGAGATGATCGCACCAGCAGGCCCCGTCTACCAGGCAGGAACCTTCAGCGGCAATCCACTCTCCCTGGCTGCCGGGATCGCAACCATCGACTATCTGAATGCTCATCGTGAAGAGTATCATCGGGCAGAAGAGCGCACCCGTGCAATTGAAGAGAGTCTTCCCTCATCTGCAGAGGGATCGTTTGTCAGGACACAATCCATCTTTAAATATTTCTTCAGAAGTAATCCCCCATCGAATTATCGAGAGGCAAAAGAGAGCGATACAAATGCATTCGGAGTATTCTGGAAGGCTGCGCTCCAGAACGGGGTCTTCCTCCCTCCGGCACAGTACGAATCAAATTTCCTCTCATTTGCACACACTGACGAAGATATTGAGACAATTGCCGGAGTCTACCGTTCATGCCTTCCATAATCAGGATAGGTACCCGTGCAAGTGCCCTTGCTCGAAAGCAGACGGAGATCGTCTCCAAACTCCTTCTGGAGAATGGGATTGAATCAGAGAGTATTATCATCAAAACAGAAGGCGATGCACAGACCGGTGTCCCTCTTCATGAGGTCGGTGGACAGGGGATTTTTGTCAGGGCACTTGATGATGCGATCCTCCGGGGTGAGATTGACTGTGCGGTTCATAGTATGAAAGATATACCGGCAGCCCGCCCGGACGGAATTACTACCGCTGCAATTCTCCCCCGCGATCCTCCAAATGACTATCTTGCATTCGATATCCCGCTTGATGAGATCTCCTGTATCGGAACTTCCAGCACACGGAGGAGGGCACAACTTCTCCGCTATGACCCCGGGTATGAGATCAGGGAACTCAGGGGCAATATCGACACACGAATTCGAAAGCTGAAATCCGGCGAATATGATGCGATAATGCTTGCAGAAGCAGGTCTTGCCCGGATGTCACTTCATGTCAACGGAATCAGACTTCCGATAAACCAATTTGTCCCTGCTCCAAACCAGGGGACGATTGCAGTTGTTTGTCGGGATGATCCGGTGATAAGTGATCTAATCCAGCCACTCGATCACCCGGCTACCCGTATGGACACAGAGATCGAACGTGCAGTGATGGAAGAGGTCGGGGGCGGGTGTTTTACTCCGCAGGGAATCTATTGTTATAACGGTTCCCTGATCGCAGAGATCCTTTCACTTGATGGAAAGAGGCATGTCCGGGTGGAAGAGCATGTGAGGAGTGGTGATGATGCACGCAGGATTGGAGCAGAGCTTCGTGATCGCTCAATAAATCTTATTCTTGAAGCTAAAGAGAAACTGGGGTTGAAATAACCATGACCGGAATCGTATATCTTGTCGGATCAGGGCCTGGCGGCCTTGGCTTATTGACATTTCGAGCGCGTGAAGTGATTGATTCGGCTGAGGTGATCCTCTACGATCAACTGCCCGGAGATGAGATTCTTGCAACATTACCGGAGACGGCTGAGAAGATCAACTGCGGAAAGTTCGGGGGATCCCATACCCTGAAACAGGAAGAGATCGAGAGCCTGATGGTGGACAGGGCACAAAAAGGCAAACGTGTCGTCAGGCTGAAAGGAGGCGACCCATTTGTCTTTGGCCGTGGCGGAGAGGAGATGGAGGTTCTGAGAGAACATAATATCGCTGTTGAGGTTGTCCCCGGGATTACAAGTGCCGTAGCTGTTCCCGGGTGTGCAGGGATTCCAGTTACACACCGGAGCCACGCAAGCCAGGTTACATTTCTGACAGGGCATGAAGACCCGACAAAAGAAGAGTCGGCAATAGACTGGGGATGGCTGGCACGGGCACCAGGCACCATCGTAATCCTGATGGGAGTAAAGAATCTGGGCATGATCACCAGATCCCTTATAGAGCATGGAATGACAGCTGAGAAGCCGGTTGCCATTATTGAACGCGGCTTTCGCCCCGATCAGCGTGTAACCATCGGAAATCTTTCAGATATTGCTGAAAAAGCCAGAGAAGCCGGAGTAAAGCCACCCGCAATCATCGTGATCGGAGGAGTTGTCTCCCTGTATCGTGATGGAAGCGAGGGGGAGTGGAGCAGGTCTGAAACACAACACTAACCAAACATTTTTCCAGTCATTCTATTGGATGAAATTCTTCAATTCAGGAGTATCTGCTTTCAGTTACTTTTCGTTGTTCTCCGAAACTCTTTATCATCATTGAAGACGACGTATCTTGATCATCTATGCGCAGTGATGAAATAAAAAAAGGGTACCCGCGAGCCCCAAATCGTTCTCTTCTCAGATCCCTCGGTTTGAGCAACAGCGAGATGGATCTCCCGTTCATCGGAATTGCAAATGCCTGGAATGATATCGTCCCCGGCCACACCCACCTCAGAACCCTGACCAACAAAGTCAGGGAAGGGATCGCAGCAGGCGGTGGCGTTCCGTTTGAGTTTGGAGTGATTGGAATCTGCGACGGGATTGCAATGGGACATAAGGGAATGCGGTATTCCCTCCCATCAAGGGAAAATATTGCAGACTCAATCGAACTGATGGTGGAGGCACACCGGTTTGACGGACTCGTCTGTGTTGGCACCTGTGATAAAATTGTTCCCGGCATGCTGATGGCAGCAGCTCGTCTGGATATCCCCGCCATTCTCCTCACCGGCGGCCCGATGATGCCGGGAACACTCAATGGAAAGGATCTCTCGCTCGTTGATGTCTTCGAGGCAGTTGGAAAAGTCGCTGCCGGATCATTTCCTGAAGAAGAACTCTGTACCCTGGAGTGCGCGGCGATGCCCGGATGCGGGAGCTGTCAGGGCCTGTATACTGCAAATACAATGGCATGCATGACTGAAGCCATGGGGATGTCATTAGCAGGATCAGCAGCCATTCCTGCTGTTGAATCAGATAAACTCAGGGTAGCGCATGAGACAGGATACAGAATCATGGATCTCGTCAGATCGGGAACAAATGCCAGGCAGATCATTACAGAAAAGAGCCTGAGAAATGCAATCCGGGTCGATATGGCACTTGGTGGCTCAACAAATACCGTTCTTCACCTGATGGCGATTGCCAGGGAAGCGGACATTCCCATGAATCTTGAATCATTCAATCAGATCAGTGATGGAACCCCGCATATCTGCCACATGCAGCCTGCCGGACCGCATGCAATGGTCGCACTCAACCGGGCAGGCGGAATTCCCGCTATCTTCAACCGCTTAATCGATCACCTTGAAGATGTTATGACCGTTTCCGGCAGATCTGTTCACGAGATCGCAAAGGGAATTCTGACAATGGATGAAAACGTCATCAAGCCTGTTGATAATCCCATCCACACAAGCGGGGGTCTGAGGATCCTCTTTGGAACGCTTGCACCAAATGGTGCGGTCGTCAAATATGCTGCGGTCTCAGAATCGATGTGGCAACACAAGGGTCCTGCACGTGTCTTTGATGGAGAAGAGATAGCAATGAAGGCCATTCTTGCCCGTGAGATCAAAGAGGGGGATGTTATCATCATCAGGTATGAGGGGCCAAAAGGCGGGCCTGGCATGCCTGAGATGCTCTCACCAACATCAGCATTGATGGGACTTGGGTATGAGCGGGTGGTTCTCATAACAGATGGGAGATTCTCAGGAGGTACACGAGGACCATGTATCGGCCATGTCGCACCGGAAGCAGAAGTCGGTGGACCGATTGCTCTGGTCAGGGACGGGGACGAGATCGCAATTGACCTTCCGGCGAAACGGATTGACCTGAATGTTGATGATGCTGAACTTGACCGGAGACGCAGCATGTGGCGGCCAAAGAACCGTACATTACGGGGCGTCCTTGCGCGGTATGCCCGGACTGTCGGGCAGGCTGATTCCGGGGCAGTCCAATTATAATTAACTTTTTTTATTGAAACTGGTTCAAAAAAAAGAGAGATGAGAGGGAGATATTGCTTATTCAAAGAGTGGATCTATCGAGTCTTCAAAGAGAGTGGATTTCCGGTCAGTTGACCTGACAACATCCTGTTTCGTCTCTTTAGCCTCTTCAAGCAGTTCAGAGATCCGGGGTGCTTTTCCGATGGTAGAGAGAAGGACGACTGCTGCGATATAATTGGATCCAACTGGATAATCACCACCCCTCACCTCAATTCCGGCAATATTCTCTTCAACCCAGGACTTGGACTTTTCAACACCCTTCCTGTCCAGCTCATTTGGGGGGCCGGCTACAAGCACCAGTGCCCGTTCTGCTGTTGTATAATCACAGGGGAGTGTCAGGCGGCCGAGCATTGCTCTTCTGACAAGGCCGATGATCTTGGCAGATTTATCCTCTCCGGTGAGGGTACTATCATCTTTCTCTTTCTTCCCAAAGCCTGAGAAGAGACTTTTCTTCGGCTTGGTTTTTGTAATAACATCAGAGATCGCATACCCAATGGTGGAGATACCGCCACCCCTGAGGGTATTGATAATCTCGGATGAGTCGACAACCATCTCACCAACACCAAACTGGCCAACCTCACCTGCCCTGAAGAGCACGCCAAACCGCCTCACAAGCTCCTCATTCAGCCGGTCATAGGCACTCTTGACACTTTCCCCTTCTTCTTTCCACGCACTATTATCAAAGACAAAGGTGTTATCCGCTTCATTCACCAGTGTCGCCAGGCTGCGTGCAGCATTGTAAGAATAGAGACGCCCTTCTTCCGGTGCCGGGATCATTGCAAGAGCATAGACAGGTTCACGGTAGATGCGTTTTAGGTGCCGGCAGAGAACAGGCGTGCCACCTGAGCCGGTTCCGCCACCAAGCCCGGCAACAACGATAAACGCATCGATATCATGGGTTCCCCTGGTATCGATTGCATTGATGATCGTATCAATCTCATCGGCCGTGATCTTTGCACCGGTGACATTATCTGTCCCCACACCGTGCCCTTTTACCACCGTCTGACCAATGAGAAGACGATCCTTCATATCGATGTTCTGCAGGCCAAGAAGATCTGTCCGTGCAGAATTTACCGCTATTCCACGAAAACTGCTATTCTGAAGTTTTTTGTCATGCGCGAGGAACATATCGACGATCTTTCCCCCGGCCTGTCCAAATCCTATAAAAAATACCCGCATTGTATTGACACCTGTCACGTAAATGAATATAATCGTAGTATCCGCAATATATAAGAGATTTTCGAAAATAATCCGGAATATCCATATTGGATCTATAATCAGAACTTATATTCGAAGATGTCGGGCATATGATTACCACCCATTCGGTGGATTCAGTGCAGTCGGGTTTCACCGGTTCCTCATCGAAAGAACTGGGGAAAAGAAAACCTTTTAAAAGATGAACAAGAGGGCAATAGCAAAAAGCGCACAGATTTCTCATATATTTAACAGGAATAATTCCGGCCATTTCAAACCTGCTCGATAGAAAAGAGATTATTGGACGCAATTATTAAAATTAAGCTCAATTTATCCGCCTTATATTTCAAAGCATTAATAAATAGAGAGTGTTCAGATAGAGTGGAGCAGTTTCATTCGCTCCGGTGTGGTAGTATGATCGATCAATTTTTTGAAGGAAATAAAGTTTTTATTAAAGAAGACTTTGAAAAAGACAGAAAACGATATTCCGATCTGGCACAATCCCAGAGCCCGAAAACGCTCTGGATTGGATGTGCTGACTCGCGTATCGATCCCGAGCGAATCACTCATGCAAAAGCGGGCGAGCTCTTTGTCCATCGAAACATAGCAAATATTGTTCCTCTTCAGGACTGGAACTTTGCTAGTGTCCTTGAATATGCTGTTGCACACCTCAAGGTCGAGAATATTGTCATCTGCGGCCATTCTGAATGCGGAGGTATCAAGGCCCTCGATAAAGAGATGCAGGATTCATATATCCCCCTCTGGATCAATAATGCTCGTGAGGCACAGAACAGAGTCGATGCAAAAATTCCACCCCCAAAGAACGCAGAGGAGGAGAAAAAGCGGCTGACAGAGATGGAAAAAGAGAACGTTCGTCTCCAGATAGAGCATCTCAGAACATACCCAATCGTAAAAAAGGCAGAAGAAGAGAATAAGGTGGAGATACACGGCCTCTATTACTATCTTGAGACCGGAGTACTAGAAGAGCTCAAATAGAGGAGTTCTTCAACTCTTTTTCAATCTCCGCTCTGATTAAAGGAAACGAGATCCGGCCGACCGGAGTAACGCGGCCATTTATCAGGATAATTGGAAGAGGAGGCTGGTGTTCCTCAATGATCGTTCGAATTCTTTGTGGCACGCCATCATCGATACAGGTGAGTTGAAGTGAGACAGTGTCGCCATACTCCTTCTTCAGCACCTTTTTGAGCGCCGATACAGCATTGATAAGCTTCTCGGTGGGCGCACATTCGGTAAGTTCACAGCTTCGTTCATCATTGCAGGGGAACGGACCGCATGAAAGTTCCTCAAGCCCGATTACTTCGATATCAATCATAGTACTCATAGAAGATATCTGGATGGAAACAATTTATCACCATCGTTCTCTCTCAGAAAAAGAGTGAGTTGAAAAATGACTGCACTATCATATCACAACAACTGCAAAAAGCGTATTGAGGCTCTCGATCGCGTACGATTTGACTTTGATAGTCAGTATATTCAATAATTATCTGATCTGTCTGCCATTCTCATAGGGATTATATCAGGAGAGAGGAAAAAGGCAATCTTTATTGCTCTTTTCAACGACTGTAAAAGAAGGTAATTTCCATGACCAGACCGATTCTTATTGACTTTTTCGCCACATGGTGCGGGCCATGCAAGATGCAGACCCCCATCATTGAGGACCTGAAGGTAAAACTCGGGGATGCAGTTGAAATCAAGACAATTGATGTCGATCATCATATGGATCTTGCAGGAAAATACCAGATTCAGGTTGTTCCGACACTGATCATAGAAAAAGACGGAGCAGTCGTCCACAAACTCGAAGGAGTAACCGATGCACGGAGACTGGAAGAGCTCCTGAAACCGCTCATCTGATGGATGAAAGAGACCGTATACAAACAATCATTTCAATTTTAAACGAGACCTATGGCACTCTTTCATGGTGGGATGCACCATTTGAGGAAGTGGCAATTGGCGCGATTTTGACCCAGCAGACACGCTGGGAGAATGTTGAAGCGGCATTAACCCGTCTGAGATCAGCCGGGTTGAATACCCTTTCCGCGATTGCGGCAGCGGATCCGGCAGATCTGGAGTCCTGTATACGATGCACCGGGTTTTACCGGGTCAAATCAGCACGCCTCCATCAGCTTGCCACATTTTTTCTGGACCAGTATCATGAGATGGAAGAGATCGATCTGATCCCAACTGATCTCCTGAGACGTTCTCTCCTCACAGTGAATGGTGTTGGTGAAGAGACTGCAGATAGTATCCTCTGTTATGGACTTTTTCGGGAGACATTTGTAATTGATGCATATACCCGCCGGATCTGTACCTGCGCCGGAGTATCGCTCCCTGATGATCAATTGCGCCGGATCTTCTTATCAGCTCTTGGTTCCGACAACCGTCTCCTCAGATCCTGCCATGGCCAGATTGTTGAATATGCAAAGGAATATTGTAGTAAAAAGAGATGTCAGGAATGCAGAATCCGGATTTTACACGAATAGGACGCCGCCTCTTCAATGAAAGACTCGTTGGCGGTAATTTTGGCAATATGAGTATACGTTCAGATCAAGGGTACCTGATCACCAGAAGTGGTTCATACCTTGATGATCCTGGAGACCTTGTCCTGGTGATTCCCGGTGAGCCGGTTCCAAAGGGCGCATCAAGCGAATACAGGGTTCATGGAGCAATCTACAGGGAGACGGAACATAGTGCAATTGTCCATGCCCACCCCTCCTATGCGGTTGCGGCTTCACTCCTGATGGATCGGATCATCCCAATCGACAGCGAAGGGCAGATGCTCTGCCCGGAGATTGCCGTTGTGGAGGGAGTACCCGGCAGTCAGGAACTTGCAGATAATTGTGCAGAGGTCCTGAATAAAAGTAATCTTGTCATTGCCAGGGGGCATGGGACATTTGCTGCTGCAAAAACAATCGATGAAGCATATCTTTTTACCTCACTTGCTGAGCATGCATCACGTGTACTCTTTTATACAGGGCATTTCACAAAAAAAAAAACACACCTGATGCTCACAGGGAAAAAGTAAAGCAATGAGGAAAAACAGAAGCAGACTAAAAAAGTTACTTATTTTCCTCATTTTCGATTCGGTTCAGTTGTTCACGAAGCTTCCGGATCTCCCCGGTTGTCTCGCGGTGAAAAGCAAGGAAGATATCGCCAAGGAGACCAAACATCAGAATAATCAGTCCTGACATAATCAGAAGCCCGGTCAGGATGGTCATTGGTATCCGTTCAATACTCTGGAACCAGTCATAGACAACAATGATTCCAAGTACCACTCCGGCAAGGGTGAGAAGAAGACCAATAATTCCAAAATAGAAGAGTGGATTCCCGATTTTGGCGAGCTTATATATGGTTTTTATGATCTTGTATCCATCCCGGATCGGATGGAGCTTTGTGGGGGTGCCCGGCCTCTGGCAGTAACTGACAGGAACAACAGTTACTTTCAGCTCGTTCCTGACCGCTTCAGCTGCAATCTCAGTCTCGATCTCAAATCCGGACTCTTTCAGGTGCATCCGGGAAAGTGACTCACCAGTAAAGGCCCGGTATCCCGAGAGGATATCCTGAAGATATGCCCCATGAGCCCATTTGAAGAGAACATTGATGATATAATTACCAAAATGATTCAGGCGTGTCAGGGCACCCTTCTCATACCCGGATAACCGCTCACCGATGACATGGTCAGCACCGTATGCCAGAGGGGCGAGCATTCGATCGGCATCTGCCGGAGCATAGGTTCCGTCACCATCAAGCATGAGGATGTAGGGCTCGCGGATCATCGAGAGTGCCTCAATGATCGCTGCACCTTTGCCTCTTCCAACCTGGATTGCCACCTCTGCTCCTGCCCGCTCTGCAGCCTCCACTGTCCCATCGGTGCTCTTCCCATCAATAACAAGGATCCGGGTAAAACCCATCTCCTTGAATTCCCGGATGAGGGGTTCTATCGTTTTACCTTCATTGAGGGTAGGAATGAGGATACAGACATCCGTTCTCTCGATGGCCATCGTACATTTATTAATAAGTACATTCTGATAAGTGCTTGTATGGGTTTGGGGAAGCCGGGGATACGCATCCTTGGCATTGCAGAAAGCTGGATGGGGAGAGAAGAGTCGTTCCTTGCAGGTGTCGTCATGAGAGGGGATCTCAGAATTGACGGATCTGCACTCACTCATGTGACTGTTGGAGGGATGGATGCAACTGATGCTGTAATCCGACTTTTCATCTCGTTATCCCGGACAGATATCAATCTGATCCTGATCTCAGGGGCTGCAATCGCCTGGTACAATATCATCAATCCCGATCTGATTCGAAAGGCCACAAACACCCCGGTTATGATCATCACCTATGAGGGATCAGGCGGCCTTGAAGAGGCGATCAGCCACCATTTCCCGGGCGATACAGAGAGAATGGAGGCATACTGCGCACTCGGTGAGCGTGATTCCATACATCTGAAGACCGGGTATGTTGTCTATATAAGGCGATCAGGAATTCCGCTGGATGATGCAACAAGGATCATCAACACATTCACCTTCGATGGCAGAGTCCCGGAGCCAGTCAGGGTTGCGCGGCTTTTTGCCCGTGCAGTCATGCAATCCGCTCAGAACGGGAGATAATGCGGTCATGATCCTTATGATATATATCAAGTCTTACACGATCACCGGGACGAAATGTACCATCAGTCAGATCAAGAAAGATCCTTGATCCCGGATACCAGTAATATCCGGTTGAACCAGTTCCCTCCATCCTCTCAACACCGATATGATATGTCGGGATGAACTGATGAGCATTCATTGAATAGATCAGGGCTCCTGAAAACCGGTCATTCACAAAGATCTCAGCCCGGAGATCGTCATTGACATACGTCGCCACCCCGTTATTGATGATGGTCATCCTGCTATCATAATTTAATCGGGCACTGTTTTTTTCACAGTAATGGTTCAGCTGCGTGATCGCAAAGATCTCCGGTGGCTCTTCAGGAGAGCCTCCCTGCCAGAGCGGGATATGGAGCATCAGAAACAGAAGAACGGCAAGAATGATTGTAATTACAACAAGGAGCAGGACACCCTGAACCTGTGATACTGCTTCTCCGGATCGCCCATCTGACATCCTAAAAAGGTTATAAGTCCGGCTATTTATGTAATCTGAAAAAAGTCTCTTTGAA
>NPIF01002036.1_pt2 | contig 15451 bp, 10 predicted proteins | sample 8637461 | NCBI WGS metagenome assembly NPIF01 (sample SAMN07420641, study PRJNA396082) | bioreactor metagenome | isolation source: sample BR12 brine-fed electro-methanogenic bioreactor BR | place: Japan: Kochi | collected 2016-12-09
TTTGGAAAACAAGCCGCTCCACAGCGTTCCCCGGCAGATGGCTTTGATATCCTTGCTGATGAACAGACGACGCACATAGGGCGGAACCAGCGTCTCGCCGAGCAAAAAGGTCAGAAACAGGGAGCAAAACTTAATCGGGGTGATATTGCTGAAAAACCCCAGATGACCGTCAGGCACCTGCTTCACAACTTCTCCGATGCCCCCTAGCGAATAGATTCCCAGAAACAGCACCAGGGGCATGCCGATTGCCAACATGCAGAACTGCAACACATCCGTCGCCACCACCGCAGTANNCGATGGTGTCGTAGACGATGATGATGCCCATGCCGATCATAATGCCCTTGGGCACCGAAATTCCCAGGAACAAATTAAACAAATAGCCCATGCCGCCGATCTGCGCGCCAAGGATCCCGGCGCAGAGCAACACCGAAAAAACACCGGTGACAATTTTGCCGATTTTGCCGTAATCGACCTCCATTACATCGCCAACGGAGATCGCCTTGGGGAAGCGTCCTGATTTGGGTGCAATGTAACGGGCTACCAGTATTTCCTTGAGACTGAATCCCCACAGAACCACGACATTCACAATGCCGATGGTGAAGACTTTTTCGGCATTGCCCATGGTAAATCCGCCTCCGATAAACGAAGCCGAAAGGGTGGCGGCAATAATCGGGGCCGTGTAGTTGCGGCCGGCGACAGCATAATCTTCCAAATCCTTGACTCGGCGCCCGGCCCAGAGTCCAAGACCAAGAACACAACTGAGATAGACGATAATGGTCGCCTGATCGATAAAACTCAGTTCAAGCACGGATAGCCTCCATAAAAATACGGGTTGGGGGGGCTGGCGGAGCGTACAACCCCTAGAGCGTCGATCAGCCCCTTGCATATGAAGCCATTTTAACTGGCACAAAAAATCACTGACGACTGCAAAGTGGCGCTTTAAATATCATGATGGCGTTAGCTGACCGTTAACCGCTAAAAACGCCGCAGGGTGTCCTTTCTCGCAAACCCTGCCTCACTTGTATTCTGCAGGGCTCGTTGTTTCCATCGGTCGGTAGTTGCCCCACGCCATGCCATCCGCACACTGACGGGAAATTTCCCGGAACTGTTCCTGAAGACAGGCAAAGGCGTCAACAATATCCGGATCAAAATGAGTTCCCCGCCCTTCCTGAATGATCACAACCACCTGTTCATGAGTCATGGCTTTTCGATACACCCGACTGCTGATGAGCGAATCATAAACATCGGCAAGGGCCATCAATCGGGCCGAAACCGGTATTTGTTCTCCGGCCAACTGATCAGGATAACCGCTGCCGTCCCATTTCTCGTGATGCGACAGAATGATTTCCTGAGCGACCTTTAGAAACTGCACCGGCACACCAAGAGATTTTTCGGCGTGGAGAATGGTTTTATAGCCGATCAGGGTATGGGTCTTGATAAGCTCGAATTCCTGAGCTGTTAATCGGCCCGCTTTCAACAACACCTGGTCGGGGATCCCGACCTTGCCAATGTCGTGCAGGGGGGCGGAATCGAACACCATCTGGATAAATTTTTCGCTGAGAACAGAGCTGAAGCTTGGATGGTTTTGCAGGTGCCGGGCCAGCAGATAGACGTATTGCTGAGTTCGCCAGAGATGCCCTCCGGTATCGGAATCACGCGTTTCAGCCAGGGAAGCCAGGGACAGGATGGTAGCCTTCTGGATGGCTCCTACCTCGGCCGTGCGTACGGCGACTTCCTGCTCCAGATAAGCATTCTGGTCCCGCAGAAAATCAGCGGAGGACTTGACCTGCAGATGGGTACGCACTCTGGCCAGCAAAACATCCGGATTGATCGGCTTGGTAATATAATCGACCGCTCCCAAGCTGAAGCCATGCGTCTCGTCCGTCGCATCTGTTTTCGAGGTGAGAAAAATGACGGGGATCAACCGGGTCTCCGGCATATCCGAAAGACGGCGACAAAGGGCATAGCCATCCATGCCCGGCATCAGGACATCAAGCAGAATCAGATCCGGCCGCTTTCCAGAGGTCGCGATCCTGAGCGCTTTTTCTCCGGTTGTTGCGACCCTGACGCGGTAGTGACTCTTTAAAATTTCTGCAATAATCAGTAAATTATCGGGCGAATCATCGACAACCAGGATCGTTGCCTTGTCGACTGCTTTTGAAGAAGATACTTCCATGACCACCCCTGCCCCCATAAAAACCTGTGAAACCATGTGCTTGCAAGGAACCGCAAGATGCGTCCCGTAAAAACTAAAAAAGCCACGCCTCATCGCTGAGGGTGACTTGAACTTTCCCAAAAATCACTCCCGGCAGCCCGACCATCCCCATGGGACTCGTGGCTTTGCGTCCTTGGATTACTCCAAGTTTGCCCTGTTCGGAATCTATCTAATGTGTATCACATGCCCCACTTATAAAGTCAACAATTGATGCTTTGCTAAAGCTTTTGCCGGTCCTTTAAACCGGTCGGTTCCAGGCCGATTCCAGAAGCCCGATCGCCCTGTCAAAATCAAAGGCACGAATAGCCGATTTGAGACAATCGGTTTGAACCTGATTCAACCCGTCAAAACCGTGTCGGTACTGTTCATAAAAATCCAGAGCCGCCGGATCATCCTCCCGCAGCAGATCGAGCAGTTGCCGTCGCAGTTGCTGGGGGTCCTGGTCCTCGGCAGCAGGCTTTGCCGCCCCGGGGTGAGCCTGAAAACAGGTGTCAAGCCCAGACATAAGTATTGCGAGTTCATCGGCGAATTGGCCCAGCAATGGCTCCAGTTCTCCAAGCTTACGCCCATTGCGAATGTCGGCCTCCAACTCGGCCGCACACCCCTGCAAACCCGTGGCGCCGATGTTTCCTGCGACCCCCCTGAGGGTATGGGCCTGGCGTTCGGCATCGGTGTATGCTCCAGCTTGCAGAGCCGCTTTCAGTTTTGAGGCGGCATCGCGATATCGCTCCTGGAATTGGCGTAGAATCTTGAAATAAAGTTCGGTTTTTCCCTGGACGACGCGCAACCCGGCTGCCAGGTCCACTCCATGGATGGCGAAGGGCAAAGGGGCGCCCGGTGATTGGGACAGGGGAAAAATTTCTGCCCGGTCATCCAGTGCGGGGATCCATTGCAGCACAACTGTCCTGAGTTGACCAGGATCGATCGGTTTGCCTATGAAATCGTTGACACCGGCCGCAAAAGCAGCCTCTTGATCAGCGGACATCACATTGGCGGTCATGGCGATAATCGGCAGCTGTTGCCAGCAGCTGGCCTGACGAATTTTTGCCGTCGCGGTGATACCGTCCATGACCGGCATTTGCAGATCCATAAACAGCAGAGCATAGGATTGCCGTTCCAGCATCGCAAGAGCTTCCCGACCATTTTCCGCGGTATCAACATCCAGGCCGAAATCACTCAACAAAGCAACAGCTACCTCCCGGTTGATTTCGTTATCTTCCACTAGCAGGATGCGGGCTTGACTGACTTCAGCCTTTGTCACCCGGGGCTCCTGTTCAGGGCGAATCACCGGATCGACTCGACTCAGCAGGGTGACAAGGGCATCCAACAGACTCGAAGACGTCAGAGGTTTGGACAATACCCGATCGATCCCCAAAAATTCTGGATCGGAAGGGGTTATCTCGGCACGGTCTCGACTCAGAAGTAGCACAAAAGGTGTCTTCCGGGATTTCAATCGGACGATCTGCGCGGCCAGTTCCAACGCCTTTTCCGAAGGCAGCTGGGCATCAATGAGCACCACATCGTAGCAATCGACGGCTCGCTCAAGCACCTCCAGAGCGATCAGCTCATCGGCCGCTTCCACCACATCAAAAGTCATGTGACGCAGCATTTCGGCAACAACATTACGGGTGATGTGATGAGCAATCACCACCAGAGCCCGGCGATGGCGAAAATCCACGGGGGGAACAAGAACCGGCTGTTTTACCGATGAAAGACCAAGTCTGGCGGTGAACCAGAACAGGCTCCCCTCGCCGTATTCGCTTTCAACCCCAATTTCCCCTCCCATCAATGTAACCAAACGCTTGCAGATCGCCAACCCCAGTCCCGTCCCGCCAAATTTGCGGGTGGTGGACATGTCCGCCTGATGAAAACTGTGAAACAGCTGCTTTTGCTGCGACGCCGTTAAACCAATCCCTGTATCCTTCACTGCAAAATAAAGCAACACCTCGCTGGAGGTCTGCTCCCGGACCTGGACACTGAGAACAATCTGCCCCTGCTCGGTAAATTTCGCGGCGTTGCCGGCATAGTTGAGCAACACCTGTTTAAGCCGCAACGAATCACCCACCAACTGATGCGGCACGTTAGCGGGTATATCCAGCACGAATTCGAGCCCCTTGCTGTGGATTGTTTCGGACAACACATCGGCAGCATGAGACATAACCGACTCAAGATCGAAGTCGGTTTGTTCCAAACTCAGCTTGCCGGCTTCGATCTTGGAAAAATCGAGAATGTCAGTGATGATGCCGAGTAAATGGTTACCTGAAGTTTCGATTCGGTGCAGATAGCTGCGCTGTTGCTCGCTCAACTTGGTTTTCAAGGCCATATGCGACATGCCGATAATGGCATTCATCGGAGTACGAATTTCATGGCTCATATTGGCCAGAAAAGCACTTTTCGCCAGGTTGGCGGCCTCTGCCGCCTCCATCGCGCCCTTTAACTCCCGGGTCCGGTCGCTAATCAGGTCCTCCAGGTGGTGGCGATAGGTCAGTAGAGACCGATTTCGCCGGTCGATCCGACGGGCCAGACGGTTAACCAGGAGACAGATCAACACAATCGAGCAGGCGTAGAAAGTCCCGATTTTGACCAGCAAGGGGTAATTGTAACTGGCTTTTATCAGGTCGCTGGCTTGTATATCGACGGCGACAAATCCAGCTACCTTTCCCGACGGGTCAAAAAAGGGCGCACTGGCCGACCAGAAGATGCCGTATTCGTCCGAGTAGGTCCGATCATCCACAAACACCCTGCCCGCCGCGATTTCCTGATACCAGCTTTGCTTGGTGTCCGCCTCCCCAACATAAGGTTCCATAACTGCGGAAGCCTCTGCGCCAGGATCCCGATGCCGAATCCTGGGGTCGGAAGCCGTGTCGAGAATGTAATAGCCGGTTTCGCCGACTATGATCATGCTGTACAGGTATTTTACTTCGGGAAAGGCCAAATGCAGCTTGACCAGCGGCTCCAAGGCCTGCTGATAGTCCCGGGAATCCACTTGATCCGGAGAACGGATCCGATTGTGCAGTTTGACATCGACCAGAGAAGCCCCGGCCTGGGCCAAGTCGGTCAGATGATGCTTCAAGCGGGCGGATGCATGTCGACTGAATTCAAAATAGAGGCTGAACAGAGCCACGCCCCCGACGGCCAACATCAGCCCAAAGACGATAAAGGGATAACGACTGGCGCTTTTCAGTGCCACGAATTCATCGGGCGTCTTGTTGTTGTCGTGAATTTCCATAATCCCTGACTCTGCTGGACTTACCGACGTTCGGGTGTAATCGCATCTTATCCTGTTTTTGCCCGGAGACCGAAATATACCTGGCAGCCGGGCGCTTGCAAAGGACTTCATCGACCACCGGAGTCCGCTTCTTTATGACAATCGAACCCCGACCGCCTTTCACAAGGGACATCAAAGCGGTTGAAATTTGTCTCCAGAAACCGGTACGATGCGGGCAGCAGGATCGCCGTATCTGCTGATCAACGACGAGATGGCTTGCGATAATTCGAGACATTTACTTAAAGATGAATACCTAACAATTTGAATTTGAATGGATAATAGCGTTCATACAATCACCCTGAATAAGTCGGTTGCGGCATCCTGAAACAATTCTCCAGCGCCAATCACATCATAAACTTGCAAGGCTGACATGGAACATCTCACCTACTTCGACAACGCCGCCACCTCTTTTCCGAAACCGCCGTCCGTCGCCAGAGCCATGGCCCGCTATCTCAACGAGGTGGGAGGGCCCTACGGACGCAGCGCCTACAGCCGGGCGCTGGATGTTTCCAGGACCGTCGAACAGACCCGTGATGTGCTTGCCGAGCGGATGGGCGCGCGCCAGGCGGGAAATCTTGTGTTTGCCCCCAATGCGACCCATGCCATCAATCTGGTTCTACGGAATTTTCTCAGCCGCCCCGGCCGAGTACTCATTTCGCCCTTGGAGCACAACGCTGTGACCAGGCCCCTGGCCGCCCTGGCTCCACGCTGCGGCGCCTGTTTCGAGGTATTTCCACATTTTTCCGACGGCCGAATTGATCCCGCCCGGATCGAGGAAGTATTGACGGACGATACGATCCTTGCGGTCATCAACCATCAGAGCAATATCAACGGTGTCATTCAACCCCTGGCCGAAATCAAGCAGCACCTTGGTGCGGTACCGCTGCTGGTCGATGCCAGCCAAACCTTCGGTTCGGTTCCACTCTCTGTCGATGTCTGGAACCTCGACTTTCTAGCCTTTACCGGCCACAAAGCCCTGCTCGGCCCTCCCGGCATCGGCGGCTTGTTCCTGCGGGATACCGCCAATCTTGAACCACTGATCTACGGCGGCACCGGCAGCGCCTCGGAGTCTTTCGAGATGCCCTCCTTCGCCCCGGATCGTTTCGAAGCGGGAACTCCGAATATCGCCGGCATCTACGGCTTATTAGCCGCATTGCAGGAACCGGCAGAGTGCCGGCATTCCCGGACCGAATACCAGCAGTTTCTCGATGAGCTGAAAGACATCCCCTCCCTTCAGGTACTCTGCGCGGAGCATTTCGACGACCAGGGCGATGTTTTTTCCCTTCTCCAACCGGGCCGGGATTCTGCAACTCTTGGCCATAAATTGTTTGAACAGTTCGATATTGAAACCCGGGTCGGGCTGCATTGCGCCCCCCTGGCCCATCAAACCCTCGGAACCTTCCCCGGCGGCGCCCTGCGGGTCGGTGTCTCCCGTTATCATTCAGCCGCGGATTTTCTCTACTTCGTAAAAGCGCTCAAGCAATGTCTGTTGCCATGACCATTCTTTTAATAGCGAAAGGACTCTCATGCAAAACTCTCCGTTGGAAACCGTCCGCAATTATTCCTGCACCAAATTCACCCGTGATGGTGCCGAACCGGCAACGGACCCGGTCATGGTGGAACATTCCTTCGACCTGATCGTCAACGGCACCCTCATTTCCACGATTGTGACGACCAGCCACTTTCATCGCGAGCTCGCGGTAGGCCACCTGATCACCGAAGGAGCCATAGACACTATCAGCGAAATTCTATCGATCGAAGAACGGGATGGCGCGGTGAGCCTGCAGATCCCCTCGCTGAACCAGGGAAATCACCGCCACGAAATCAGCTCTTCCGGCGGGATGGGCATCAACTGGGAACGGCCGGATTCCACCATCTTTGTCCCTCTGGGGCAGATCTTTAAGGCTTCGGTTCTACTGGACAGCCTGCAACATCTTTACGATCAAACCCAGGACCGCACCGGCGGAGCCCATACCGCAAGCCTGGTGGCGGCTGACGGCACCCTTCTGCACAAGGCCATCGATGTGGGACGCCACAACGCCGTCGACAAAGTTGTCGGCATGGCGCTCCTTAACGGCGACGATCTTTCGCAAATGTTTTTGATTTCATCGGGCAGACAACCGGGGGGCATGGTGATGAAGGCCGCCCGCGCAGGAATTCCCTTGATCCTCTCCAAGGCCGCGCCAATCAGCTCAGGCATCGACAGTGCCCGTCGGACAAACGTAACCCTGTGCTGTTTCTCTACCAGAGAAAAAACCAAGATCTTTTCAGCCCCCGAAAGGGTCGTCGGCGAATAACCAGAATCCCGTCGACCCATTTCCAGGGGAAAATTACCCAGGAATTTAGCCCTTTTCCGGCTTCCCTATTATCCGATTTTTTAAACGAGGTTTTGTTATGAAGTATTTAAATTGGCAGACGCTGCTTGGCATAGCGCTGATCCTGCTGTCTGGTATTGTCTATTTTGTGCACTATCTTATTTTCAGAGATGCGCATCATATTTTCATCTATTTTGTCGGCGATGTGGGCTTTGTGTTTGTAGAAGTCCTGCTGGTCACCCTGATCATTCACCGGGTGTTTCAGGAACGGGAGAAAAGGGAACGGCTGGAAAAATTGAATATGGTAATAGGAGCCTTCTGCAGCGAAGTTGGAATCAAGCTGCTTAAAATGATGAGTCAGTGGGATCCGCAGGCCGAAAAAATTCAGAAAAATATTCTTATAAAAGATGAATGTTTCAACAAGAATTTCACTAAATCCTGTAAAAATTTAACAAGATACACTTATGAAATAGAAGGAGGTTCCGTGGATTGGTCTGAGCTACGGGACTTTCTGGTACCCAAAAGAGATTTTCTGTTACGCCTGCTTGAGAACCAGAACATTTTGGAACATGAACACTTTACCGATTTACTCTGGGCCGTTTACCATTTAACCGAAGAGCTTGAGGCCCGAGAAGACATCACCAATTTACCGGATACGGACCATGAACACCTGCTTGGGGATGTCAAACGGGTTTATGGGCAACTGACCCTGCAGTGGTTCAAATACATGAAGCATCTGAACAGCAGCTATCCTTATTTGTTTTCCCTGTCTCTGCGAAAAAACCCCTTTGACCGCAATGCGAGCCCTGTAGTCCAAGGTCCCTAGGAAGCTGTCTGCGGCCATCCCCTGCAGAAATCCTCCGTTATCGGGCGTGCAGGGTTGGTTCATGTTAAAGTCGCCGGGGCCGGCGAGGTTTCGTGGATAAACAGGCTGGCCACAAAAGCCACAAGCGCGGCTATGAACAGCACAAAAAAGGCCTCCCGGTATCCGGCCAGGGTAAAGGCATGGCCGACCCTGCCCTGACCCTCAAGAATAGAGCCGAGAAAGGGCTGAAAAAAGGCTCCTCCGGCAAAGGGAAACAGATTGATCAACCCCAGGGCTGTCCCGGCAATCGGCACTGGAAACAACTCTTTGGTGGTGGCAAAGCCGATCACAATAATGGAGCCGGCAAAAACACCAAATCCGAAACAAAGGGCGCCGATCATCGGCAGAGTCAACCCATCAGCGGCAAACGTCAAAGGAGCCGTAAGACCGACCATGATCAGGCTGACCGAAACAAGCATGGGTTTGCGTCCCTTGAACAAATGGGTGGAAAGATAGCCAACCAGTGGGCCGCCGACGATCATACCCACCGCCACCAGAGACAGAATCCCCCCCGCCCGGGCTTTACTCACTCCGTAGATCTGGATCAGAAAAGGGCCTCCCCAAAGACCTGCAAAGGAGGTAAAGATTCCATAGGTACAGAAAAACCACAGGGCCAGGGGCCAGAATGCCGGTCGGGAAATCACCTGGCGTACCCCTGCAGACAGGGGGAGCCGCCCTTCGTCCTGCGGTCCTTGGGTGGCCGGACTTGCCAGCCCCAGGTCCGCCGGACGATCTCGCACAATTCGCCAGATCAGCAGCATCAAAACAGCGGTCAGCAAGCCGATCAACACAAAAGAAAACCGCCAACCGATCCAGGTGCTCAGCATGGCCATGGGAGAGGTCGCAGCAAGAGACCCAACACCGCCCATGGCCATGAGCAAGCCGGTCATGACCACAAACTCCCGCAGACTGTACCACTCAGCCAGGATTTTAAGGGTACAAACGAACAGCGTGGATACCCCCAGCCCAACCAGGGTACGACCGACCACCGCCCAGGCCGGGGAAGGAGCCAAGCCCAGCAATATGGAACCGATGCAGGCTCCGCTCAAAAACAGGGTGATGGTTTTGCGAGGCCCCCAGCTATCGGAAAGCAGTCCCGTGGGCAGCTGCATCAGTGCGTAGGGATAGAAATAGGCGGAACTCAGAAAACCGATAAAGGTGCCTCCGCCATCCAGATCGAGCATCATGTCGTTGGCGACCACCGCCGGACACAGACGATGGAAAAACACCAGCACGTATCCAACGGCCAGTATCCAGAAAATGTTGCGCCGATACCCCAAAGTGGGGGTGCGTGTTGTTGCAGTCATAGAACCTCTACTCAAAAAATTTCCGGCAAGTTTTCCATTAACGGCCCCTGGAGGCGGGACGAGCATACTATACGAGGGCACCACTCATCCATAATAACCGGTAAAAAGTTGTCGGGTTCTCCAGACCGTTGCCCTGAATGTTTGCAAAAAGGTATTGAAATTCGTCAGGTTTTGGTACAGTGCCTGTGATTCCCCAGGCCTCATTCAAGGAGATGCCCATGTACGAACCTTTTCCCGAGCCCCATTTTATCCAGACCAATCAGATCAGCATGGCTGTGTACGAACGGGGCCAGGGGTTTCCCGTGGTGCTGTGTCACGGGTTTCCGGAACTGGCCTTTTCCTGGCGCCACCAGCTACCGGCCATTGCCGCAGCGGGATTTCGAGCCATTGCCCCGGACCTGCGCGGCTACGGGCTGACGGATAAACCGGTAGCGGTTGAGGCCTACGACATCCGCCAGTTGACCGATGACCTGGCAGGCCTGCTGGATGCCCTGGACCTGGAAAAGGCGATTTTCTGCGGACACGACTGGGGCGGTCATGTGGCCTGGGAAATGCCGATACTGCACCCCGACCGGGTGGCCGGAGTGATCGGCCTGAATACGCCTCACCGTTATTTCCGCCGTATGGGTGACGATCCCATCGGCTGGCTGATTAATCATTTCAGTGCCGATAATTACCGACTGGCATTCCTCCGGGAAGGCATTGAAAAGGATCTGACCGCCGAGCTGTTACCGCGTTTTTTCGACGGGCTTTTCCGGGGTCGGCCCCTGACCATGTCGGAGTATCTGAACGCGCCGGCCAAAATCCGCCATCTGGAATTTGATTTCATCATGGAGACGGCACTTGCCCCGCAACCGGCTGGAAAGCAGCTGCTGACCGAGGCAGAATTAAAGGTTTATGTGGACGCTTTCAGCGCCGGCGGTCTGACCGGGCCGATCAACTGGTATCGCAACCTGGTCCGCAATACGCAACTGCTGGCCGGAACCTCCCCTCAAATCGCCGTGCCCTGCTGCATGATTTCCGCCGAAGATGACATTTTTCTACCGCCGGAAACGACCCAGGGTATGGAGGCCTATATACCTGACCTGGAAAAACGCCTGATTCCCCAATGCGGCCATTGGGCGCAAACCGAAAAGCCCGAGGAAGTCAATGCCCTGCTCTGCGACTGGCTACGGCGGCGTTTCGGTAATGAACACGAGGGGAATGGGTGCTGCCGCTGAAAAAGGCTTTTCGGCCGCGTCCAGCCAGAAAATACGCTAACCGGGGCAACTTTCCACCGTGACGATGACTGGAATTATGCTCAACAATAGTCTGCGGGGCCAATAATCCTGCCCGGTTCCTGGCTTCAAAGAAGCGAGTTTACAATGCTTTTCTTAAAAACATTTATCACCATATTTAAGCCTGTTCCTGTAGTCTGTCCAGCACACTATTTTTCAGCGAAAACGACAGATGGCCCCTTCGGGATCATGCCTGTGGTTTAACCAACTCACGCCAAAGAGTGATGCGATGTCTCCTGTGACCCTTGCAACGTCAATCTTGCCCGCCGCTGGCCGTTTGCGGAACCGTCCGAGACTCGGGATCTGCCTTGTCCTGGTGCTGTTTGCTTCATCGGTTTTTGCCGCCGAGCCCGCTGCCGGCGCGCTCCGCGCTGAAGCCATTGAGCTGGCCCGACAAAGTCGCTACGACCAGTCCCTTGCGATTCTGGAATCCCTTTATCAGAGCCGACCACAAGACAGGGGGGTATTCTACGACTACCTGACCATACTCAGCTGGGCCGAGCGGGACCGGGAGGTTGCCGATCTGGTGGTCGGCCTCGATGAAGACCGGTCTCCCCTGTACGTTCTGTCGGCGGCGGCCAAGTCCCTGCGCAGGCTGGGGGATTGGGAGGGGGCGGAGAGATGGTACCGCATCGGTACGCAACGCTTTCCCGCGAGCCTCGATTTGCAGACCGGGCTGATTCTGACCATCACCGACGCCGGCCGGCCGACGGAGGCGCTGTCCATGGCTGTTGAACTGGTCAAGTCTCATCCCGACGCGCCGGAAGCGTGGATGGCTCAGACCTATGCGGCCGAAGCCGCAGGCCAGCTGTTTGTGGCCCTGAGATCCTGCCAGGAAATGCTGAGCCGGCAGAGTGAACACCGGGAAGCCCGTCGTCAACAGATCCTGCTGCTGGACAAACTGGGAGCCTCCCATCGGGCCTGGGAGTTGGCCCAACGGTTTCCGGATACGATCACCCCGGACGAAAAACGCCGTTTGAGGGGTTCCAGGGACGCGGAGGCGGTGCGCTGGGGGACGCTGCCACCGGTTTCTGAAGAGACTCGCTTTGCCGACACTGAGCGGGCTCTGATAAAGCTTGAGGACACCCAGCAGGCCGCGGAATGCCAGGGTGCCGAAGGGCAGGAGTGTTTCCGCAGGAATCGCATCGATCGGCTGGTGGCCTTGCGGGATCGCTACCGCATGGCGGAGGTGATTGACGACTATCGGCAGCTCTCCGAAACCGGGGAGCCTTTACCGGATTACGCCCTGGAAGCTGTGGCGGATGCCTATCTTTACCAACGCCATCCCGAACAGGCCCGGGACCTCTACCGCGAGATCGTGGGGAACAATCCACAGGCCTACGAAGCTCAATTGGGGTTGTTTTTTGCCCTGGTCGAAACCCAGGAATTCAATTCAGCCCTGGAACAGATCGAAGCCGTGGTGGCGGCCGAGCCGATCTGGCAACACCCCGGCGGCAAGGCGCAGCGCAGCGCCAACTGGCAACGACTGGAAGGTGAGACCTTTTCCGCGCTGGGGTATTTTTTCGCCGATGATTTTGTCGAAGCGGAACAGCGCCTGACGGTCATGACCGACTCGGCGCCGGCCAATACCGATCTGTTGCGGGAGCTGGGGACAGTCTATCTTGCGCGAGGCTGGCCGCGCCGCGCTCAGGAAGTCTTCGAAAGGGGACTGGCTCTGGAACCGGAGCATCGCGGTTTGCGCATCGGTCAGGCCGATTCCAGTCTGGCGCTGCGCCAGTTTGCCCGGGCCGGCCAACAGATCGCCGACCTGTTGACCGAGTATCCCGAGGACCGCCAGGTGCAGCGTCTGGGTCGAATGTGGCAGGCGCACAGGATGCGGGAACTGCGTCTGGATATCGGTTTTTCCAACAGCAGTGGCAATGTCGAGGGGGATCAGGAATGGGCCATCGAGACGCGGCTCTTCAGCCAGCCTTTCTCTGAAAATTTTCGGTTGTTCACCGGTTTCAGCCACACCCAGGCCGAATTCCCCGAAGGAGACGGCGACTGGCAACGCTACACGGTAGGGCTGGAGTATGCCGCTCCCGATCTGGTGGCCAGTCTCGAAGCCAACCTCAACGCCGGCGAATCCAGTCATCCCGGGCTGTATCTGGGAGGCCTCTGGTATCTGGACGATTACTGGTCGCTGCCCTTCGCCGCCGAACTGTTCAGCCGCGACACCCCGCTGCGCGCCATTCGTAACGGTATCCGGGCTCATGCTCTCAGTCTCGGACTCAATTACCGGGCCCATGAAAGCCGTTCCCTGGGGCTCAGCGGACAGATTCTGGATTTTACCGACGGCAACTTGCGGGCCCGGCTGGGTCTGTCCGGCACGCAGCGTCTGCTGACCTTTCCAAAACAGAAATGGACCGCCTTTGGCGAGTTGTCCGGTTCCCGCAATAACCGCAGCGACGCGCCCTATTTCAATCCCGATTCGGACCTGACCCTGCTCATCGGTCTGGAGCATTTGTGGCGAATCTATCGTCGCTACGAGCGGTCTTTTCATCAGCGGGTGCGGCTCTCCGGGGGCCACTATTGGCAGGATGGCTACGGCGGAGACGAAATTCTCGGCATCGAATACGCCCATATCTGGGAAGCCGCCTACCGTTTCAATCTGAGCTACGGCATTGGTCGCCAGAGACGGATTTACGATGGCGATGCTGAATGGAGCAACACCGCCTTTTTGTCTCTGAACTGGAGGTTCTGATCATGGTTCGCTGGTTTCTGACCCCTATTCTGCTGGCTTTGCTCTGCGCTGCGCCGTCCTGGGCCGGTGATTTTCTGGTGCTGTGTTACCACGATGTCGCGGTCGCTCCGGACGATCCCGATGGAATGACCATCTCCACCGATCGCCTGGTGCAGCATTTCAGCTGGTTAAAAGCCGAAGGATACCAGGCGATCCGGATCGACGATCTGCTCGCGGCTCGGCGCGGCGAGCGGTCTTTGCCCGCCAAGGCGGTGCTGCTCACTTTTGACGATGGATATGCCAGCTTTTATAAGCAGGTACTGCCCCTGCTCAAGGCCTATGATATGCCCGCCGTGCTGGCTCTGGAAGGAAGCTGGCTGGATGCTCCCTCGGACGCTCAGGTGCGCTACGGCGACGAAATGGTACCCCGCAGCCGCTTTCTCAGCTGGCCGCAACTGAGGGAGATTGTCGCTTCGGGCCTGGTGGAAATCGCTTCCCATGGCTACGGTCTGCATTACGGAGTGATGGCCAATCCCCAGGGCAACCTGCAGCCGGCTCTGGTCTCGCGGCGTTACACCCCGGAGACCGCAAGTTACGAAACGGATACTGAATTTCTCGCCCGTATTCGCCACGGTCTTCAGAAAAACAGTGCCCTGCTGGAGCAAAAACTCGGGGTCAGGCCGCGGGTCATGGTCTGGCCCTTCGGCCGCTTCAACGGTCCCGCTCTGGACATGGCCCAAGAGCTGGGGATGCCCATCGCCATGACCCTGGAGTACGATAAGAATCGGGTCACGGATCTGTCGCGGATCAATCGGTTTCTGGTTGGAGGTGATCAGGCCTTGGCCGATCTGGCCATCGATCTGCGGCGCCCCTTTAGGAATCGTCCCCACCGGACCGTCCAGGTCGATCTCGATTATGTCTATGATCCCGACCCGGAACAACAGGAGCGCAATCTGGGCGCACTCGTAGAGCGGATTTACCGGTTACAGATATCCACAGTCTACCTGCAGGCTTTTGCCGATCCCGACGGAGACGGCACCGCCGACGCCCTATATTTTCCCAACCGCCAAATGCCTGTGCGAGCCGACCTGTTTAACCGGGCCGCCTGGCAGTTGAAAACCCGGGCCGGCGTCGAGGTCTACGCCTGGCTGCCGATTCTCGGTTTTCGGATCGGAGCTGAAGACTGGCTGGTCCAGGCCGAGGGACGTCCGGAGGGGAGTCCCAAACATGGCTTGTTCCGGCGGCTGTCCCCTTTTGACTCCCGAGCTCGGGAAGCCATCCTGGACATCTATGAAGACCTCGCCCGGTATGCTGAATTCGATGGCCTGATGTTTCACGATGACGGGGTGCTGGACGATTTTGAAGACGCCCACCCCGCTGCTCTTGCCTGGTATCGGGACCGCCTCGGTCTGCCGGAGTCCATCGCCGCCATTCGTCAGGATCCACAAGCCATGGCTCGCTGGAGCCGGGCCAAAACCGAGGTTTTGATCGATGTTACCGAAGCGGAGGCCAACCGGGTTC
>NPIF01000763.1_pt1 | contig 15450 bp, 11 predicted proteins | sample 8637461 | NCBI WGS metagenome assembly NPIF01 (sample SAMN07420641, study PRJNA396082) | bioreactor metagenome | isolation source: sample BR12 brine-fed electro-methanogenic bioreactor BR | place: Japan: Kochi | collected 2016-12-09
TTCAGTTTTACTGGTTCGCCGGTATCGGGATCGGGCTGCAGGATCTCTGGGTACCAGCCTTCTGCCCAGATAGCGATGTCCCAGCCATAGCCTTCTTCCAATCCCAGGTTGCGCCCTGGCAGCAGAACTCTACTGCCGGTGCTCGCTCCGGGATCAAGGTCGATGTATACGTCCAGCGTTTGCAGCGACATGTCCACCGCCGACCCCCAGGGATTGGTGATCGGACCCAGGAAGGTGAACTCGAACAGGATATATTTCTCGTTGAACGCCACCTGGAAGGTATCAATATCGAATACCTGCGGCAGGAAAACGCTATCGGTCGGGTAGGTATAGCTTCCGGGTCCGTGGTCGTCTCCCTGTACATCTTGGATCGCTGGCAAACTGGTGAACGCGCCGATCTGCAGCAAGGTGATCTCTGCCGGTCCGCTTTCTGGGAAGGTCTCGGCTGTGCCGGGACTGACAGCTTTCACCAGCAGTGCATCTCCTGTCTCCAGTTCTCCCAGTTGTTCAAAAGCGATCGCCATCTCCACCGATTTACCATCCTGAACAGATGTCCATCCCAGCTCTGCTTCTTTCCATGTTTCATCCAGAACTGTGTAGCTGGTGATCCCCTCCGGAGTCCAACGTAATAAGTGCGAGGCAGCCATTCCGATTTGCTGCCCTTCTCCTTCCTCGTTGAACTGGAAGGGATAGTATTCCGCCATGGCGGGGATGCGCAGGTATATATCGATGCCATCCGATGGGATATCTGCTTCCAGCAGCTCGAGACCCAGGAATAGGTTGTTCGCGTCCATACCTATCGACATGCTTTGGATGGGCGCTTCATCATCCACGCTTGCGTACTGCGCAGCAGCCGCCCACTCCGTTTCATCAATGACCCCATCCACCGTGATGCTGGCTAACTCGGTCATGTAGCGATCGGGCTTCCTGGGGAGAGGCGGGATGATGGGCACTGATAGGAAAGCCGGCACCTCATCTCCCAGGGATTCATACACTTTGCTCAATAACTGGCGGAAACCGAGATCAAAGTAGCTGTCTTGCCCGGAATCCTGGTCAGCTCCATACCACCAGAACCAGTCCGATCCTTCCGCCAGGTACATATAGTCTTGTGCCAAAGCGATGGCTTCTGCCGGTGCTTCTCTGCGCTGCGTCAGATCATATTTCGCCAGATGATCACGCACTTTCCCCAGGTAGTTCCACCCCAGGTTCTCTTCATCTTCTCCGATCCAGGTGTCATAATTGGGGCTGAACCAGGCACCCGGGAAGAGATTTTCGATCATTCGCTGTTGGGGGAATTTTTCCAGATACGCACTAGGGGTGATGGTCTGGATGGTGTCGCTTTCCGATAGCATGCGGTACATGGCGTGCAGGAAGGCTTTGCCATCGTTCTTGTAATATTCCCAGGCGTTCTCCCCATCCAACACAATACTCACGATATGCGGTCCGCTGGCGTTCTCTTGCGCTAACCGCTGGCGGATGTTCTCCAAACGCCGCATCAAATCGGCGGCAGCTTCTTCTCCAGGTGTCTGTGAATAGGTGAAGCCGACCTTATCCGAGAGCGTCCAATCGCGGAAGAAAATAGCGACCGCTTCTCCCTGAACACCCTGCACGTAATACGGGCGGTAGAGGGTGTCAGCTTCCTGTACCGTTTCTTCTCCATCCCGTGTGAAATTTGCCATTCCCAACGAGGCGGACAGAACCGGTTCACCGCTCGCCATCCATTTGTAACCTGCGTTTGCGATCAGTGGAACTACATCCTCAGCCACCGATCCCTCGCCCGGCCACAAACCAAGCGGCAGGGTTCCAAAATGCTCCTCATAGATCGCAACGCTCTTTTCCAAATGGGCAATGGCATCATTGGGCCATGAGTACCGTGCGGGCAGGTTGGTGGTGGGGTTGCCCGTCTCTGCAAGATCGCTGTTATAGATGAGCGGCAGGATGGGGTGAGCATAAGGTGTTGTGATCACCTCGATCTGTCCCGCTTCCTGCAGCTCTTTGTGCAGGGGGATGATCTCCGCCATCACGCGGCGCACTTCTCCAAAGAGGATCTCCTTGTCTGCCTCTTCAAAATCCGATCCTTTTTCCACCAGAGTCTTCAAAGGCTCTTGTTCCAGGAAATCAGGGTCAAACCATGCCAGGTTGAACCAGATCTGCAGGTCACGGTAATCCGCTTCTGTGAAAGATTCCAATGCCGCTGTGATGTCGCTTGTTTCTGTCCCACCGCGTTTGAGCAACAATTCTTTGTAGCGTGGGAAGCGGTAGATCATGTTATCCCAATTGGCATCAAAGAAGCGCGTCAGGATGAATTCTTTCTGTTCATCTGTCAATTCACCAGCTGGGATCTCTGAGATTGTCCAATAAAGGTCTTTTGCCCCATTCTCAACGAAATCATCCAACTGCCGGATGAGAACGGGCGTCAGGTTGAAGGTGGCTTTGACTTCCGGATAATCTTTGAGAATGCTTGCCATGTCGTAATAGTCCTTGGTGGCATGCACACGCACCCAGGGGCGAGTATATACGCCTTCCTCATCCTTGTAATACAGCGGCTGATGCTGATGCCACAAGAGGTTGACAAAAAGTACATCTTCCTCGAATGCTGGTTGTTCGTCTACCTCGATCACGGGTTCGGGTGCAGCACATGCGTTCAAAAGGAACATCGCGGCAAGGATCAATGACAGCAGGCTCTTTTTGCAATTCATTTTCACTCTCCTTGGTAAAAAAATCCCCACTTCATTTGAGAAGTGGGGAAGTAATTTATCTTGGGTGTCTATCCCTTTACACTGCCGAGGGTGAGTCCTGAGATCATGTATTTGGAAGTCGCCAGGAACAGGATCATGACCGGGATGGAGACGATGATGGCGCCGGCGTTGTACTGCCCCCACTGCACCAGATACTGCCCCATCAAGCGATTCATACCCAGCGGCCAGGTCAGGATCGATTCCTGTGCCCCCAGGATGACGCGCGCGATCAGGAACTCATTCCAGGCCTGGCTGAAATTGAATAGGAAGGTGATCGCCAATGCCGGTGTGGAAAGAGGCAGGATGATCTTTAAGAATGCTTCCAGTGGGGAAGCACCATCGATGATCGCTGCTTCCTCAAGTTCGGTTGGGATGGTGTCGTAATACCCCTTTAATATCCAGATACTGAAAGGTACCGATGTTACTGCATATGCGATCACCAGCCCACGGTATGTTCCCACCAAACCCAGGTCGATTGCCAGGATATAAAGCGGCACCATCAACATGGCGGTTGGGATCATCTGCGTGGTCAGCAGGTAGATAAGCAGGGTGGCCCTTCCCCTGAACTTGAATCGCGAGAAGGCATAGGCTGATGTGGCAGCGATGATGACTCCGATGATGGAGGTGGTCACCGTCACCACCAAACTGTTCCAGATCCACTGCAGCAATCCCTGCTCGAATATGACCCTGCGGTAGTTCTCCCACGTTGCGTCTGGTGGGATGATGGATAGATCAGTGGAAAGCACACGGTTCCCGGGTCGCAGCGATACGCTGAAGATGCGCAGTAATGGGTAGATCGACAGTAGACAGTACGCGATCAGAATGATGTGGATGATGAGTCGCTTGAATTTGCTATCACCACGGTTGGCGCGGAAAAAATTAGTCTTGCGCTTCTTTGTGGGTTCAACAGCCTTCATTGCGGTTGGGCTGACATTTTGTTTGGTGGTCATCAGTCTCTCACTCCTTTCAAGGCTCCAGTGGTTTTGGCGAAAATAACCGAGTATGCCAGCAAGAGGAAGAAGATCACAAATGCGAAGGCTGCGGAGAAGCCGTAACGGTTATATTCGAAAGCCGCTCGGAATAGGGCAGTCACCAGGATATCGCTGCTTTCTAGCTCAAATTGATTGATGAAGAAAGATATATTGAAGGTATTGAACGTCCACACGGTTCCTAGAATGACCGCTGGCGACATGATGGGTCTCATAAGAGGAAGTGTGATCTGCCAGAACTTCTGCCAGTTATTGGCGCCATCCATCTCGGCTGCCTCATAGAATTCTCCTGAAATGCTCTGCAGTCCTCCCAGGAAGATGACGGTCATAAAGGGTATTCCTAACCAGATGTTGACGATACACATGGCGATGAAGTTTGGAGTAGGACTGGTCAGCCATTGCACAGGCTGCAGCCCAACTTGCTGCAGCATCAGGTTGATCCACCCGAACTCGAAGTTGAATTCACCGCGCCAAGCCATGGCCGCCACCACTTGGGGCAGCGCCCAGGGGATGATGATGATCATGCGGTAGAGACCGCGCAGCTTCATCTCACGGTTCAATAACAGTGCCAGGATCATCCCACCAGTGACGTGAAATGCCACATTGATGGCCGTCCAAAGAATGGTTCTCCATAAGAGTGGAAAGAATCTGACCTGTTTTAGGACGGGTTCTGTAAAGACGCGAACGTAGTTGCGCAAGCCGATAAAATCGAAATTAAAGAAGTGGCGCAGGCTCATATTGGTCATCGAGATATATCCTTCCCAGAGCAGAGGATAGACCTGTAGGACCAATAACCCAAGGATAGCAGGTGAAACGAGCATGTATACCAGGGCTTTCTTCACCTTCAACCATTTCACCAAAATGAAATATAAAGCCGCTTCCAGCGCAACCACAATGAAAAGAACCGCCAGTATAGTGGTGGTTACTTCGGAAAGGCTTTTGATAATTGCATCAATATTGAACATACGCATCTCCTCCTTTGTTGAAGGATGTTCTGTTGAGTATGCTTGATCTTGAAAAGGATGGAACCGGATTTATCCGGTTCCATCGCTTTTATCATGCTAAGTTCTACTCCAGCTGCAGGATGCAGGCTTCAGCAGCGGCTTGCATGGCTGCTGCTGCGTCTGCTGGAGTTTGACTTCCAGCCAGGACGAGTGTCATTTCTGGCTTCATAGCATCCCAGTTGCAGCGCATCTCGATCACAGATGGCATAGGAACACCATAGCTCATTTGCTCAGCCGAGCCAGCCAGGATCGGATCGCCGGAGATGGCTTCGTTCGCTAGAACTGCCTTCAAACCAGGCAGTCTCTTGAGCGTCTCCAGTTGATCCAGCTGATTCGCTTCATTGGTAGCGAATTCAATGAATTTGATGACCGCGTTCAATTTTGCTCCAGCCAGGTCCTTCGGCAGCATGAAGTACTTGCCAGAGGTGTATGGGGCTGGATATTTACTGGTCGCCGTCACCATAGGAATGGGAGCCGCACCTAGCATATCTCCCATGCTTTCTGAATAGCCACCGATTGACCAGTCACCATTGATCAACATGGCAGCTTTGCCTTCCTTGAAGAGGGTGTCAGCCGTGTCATAGTCGACTGAATCCGGGATGACCTTATAAGTGAATTTCAGGTCATACAGGAATTGCAGTGTGTTGACCATCGCCTCAGTATTTAGGGACGGTGTCACACCATCTTCGGCAAAAACTGTGCCATCAAAGCCACCCAGCCACGGCACCAGCCAGAAGGGTTCGGTCATATTGTAGACCAGGCCATACTGGTCCCCGCTGGTCAGTTCTTGTGCCTTTGCCACCAATTCATCCGTGTCTTTTGGCGGTTCCGCGATCAGATCCTTGTTATAGAGCAGCATCAGGTGGTTGCCGCTTGAGATCGGGACAGCCCACGTTTCGCCGCCCATCACAACACTGGGTACATAGGCATCCATGTCAAAGAATTCATCTACGGGTTGGATGATGCCGGCGGTCGTGAATGGTCCGGCGTGGTCACTGACCGTCCACAGCAAGTCCGGGGCGGCCCCAGCCAGGCTGGCGGTTTGGAAGTCTTCACGCAGAGTTTCCGTGTTCTTCTGAACTACCTCAAAGGTGATGTTGGGGTACATGGCGGTGAATGCATCTGCCAGGCTGACAACATATTGATAGGCGTTGTCCGATTCACCTTCTTGTGTCCACAATGTGATGACCACATCTTCTGTGGGCACTTCCACCCCCGCTTTGCAGGCTGTGATAGCCAGAGCCACGATGCTGAAAAGTACAATGATTCTAAGTGCTTTCATTTTTTTCTCCTCATGTTAAATTGAAGATGTTGTGAAAATATTTAAAAAGATATGTTCGTTTGCACCTCCTCTAAAAAGATAGTTCTATAGCTCTTCTAGCAGGCTATTTTGAAGATTATGGTGTTGAACAATAATGTAGTATTTGTAAGGGGATGAAACTGTGATGTGCTTCAGTTATTAACGATAAAACTGCAACGCACTTTTATTCAGTATACACTCATTTCCAACCATTTTATAGGCTGCTCACGGATATTTTCCGAGATATGTTCTTTTTCCTTCTATATTGCCAGTTTTATTTTCCTAGGATGTATTAGAATTGGTGCATGGAAAAGCAAACCAAGAATAGTTCACTTCGAATATTGGGGGCGTTGGCGGGAGATGTCATAGGTTCTCGTTATGAGTGGCATCCGATCAAAACTACCGATTTTCAGTTACTGCATGATGATTGTTTCTTTACTGATGATTCGGTTCTGACTGTAGCGGTCGCAAATGGCTTGCTGCAGGGCGGGAGATATGCCGAGGAGATTTGGGATTTCGGCAATCGCTATCCCGGACGTGGCTTTGGAAACAACTTCATGCGTTGGTTATCTGGTCCGAAAAAAGAACCATACAACAGCTATGGCAATGGTTCTGCGCTGCGCGTCAGCCCGGTGGCCTGGGCTTATGATACGATGGAAGAAGTCTTGGAAGGTGCCTATCAAAGTGCAGTTGTCACCCACGATCATCCAGAAGGGATCAAGGGGGCTCAATCGGTAGCGTTGGCGGTGTTCATGGCACGCCAAAAGGAAAGTAAGGATGCTATTCGCAAAGAGATCATGGATCGCTTCCATTACGATCTCAACCGCAGTTTGGCTGAGATCCGCCCGGAGTACACCTTTGATGTAACCTGTCAGGGCAGCGTCCCTGAAGCTATCATTGCTTTCCTCGAATCAGAGGATTTTGAGGGCGCGGTACGCAATGCCATCTCTCTGGGTGGTGATGCCGATACCCAGGCAGCCATCGCGGGCTCCATCGCCGAAGCATATTATGATGGCGTCTCAGAAGAGATCTCGACTTTTGTGAAAAAGGTTGTCCCGGATGAATTCTGGCAGATCATCCTCGAATTTAACGATAAATATATAAAATAAGTATTGTTTCTTGGCTTGTGTTTATTGCTTTGATGAAAAAAAAGGCTGGATGAAAATCCAGCCTTTTTTAATTTAGTTTACATATCCCTGCTAGCAACGATCGCTATTCCGGTATCCAGGGCATCCTTGACCAGGATATCGCCTTCTTTGACCGGTGCTTTGATCTTGACTCCTCGCAAGAAAGCCAACAATTCCATGATCCTCCCTTTAGGAAAAGGATGTGCGGTATAGACCGGCAGCAGTGGATGCATCCCACCTTCGATGCGTACTGTCGTTGCAACCATGCGCCGAGGGTCTTTTACTTCGCCGATGGCATACTCCACACCGCGTTTGCAGCCCTGGTTTGAGACTAACACCTTGTCCCCGTCTCGGTCTATGGTTAACTGGCAGCCTTTGGGGCAGGCGACGCAGATGATCTGATTCTCTTTGAGGTTGATTTGTGCGTTCATGCTTTGCTCTCCCGTTCCACCACCTGTATGGTCAGTTGATCTGCTTTCTGCAGAGCTTCCAAGTGCTTTTGCTTTAGATCGATGGTGACCATCTCGCCTGGTCGTGCATAAGGCAGGCTGCGGCTGGCGATCACTTCATCCCCATCCAACACCTGCACGCTAACCGGCTGTTCGAGTGGTTTTGTGACCCGCATTTGGACTTGCTCATTCTGCGTTCGTAGTATTTCCACATCAAGTGTATGTGGAACTACATGATGTACATTCTTCCCATGCTGTAAGGCGATCGTCTTCCGCCTGTTTGAAATTTCTCCATTCGCATAGCGCGCGGCGCTTTTCCCGGCACGCAAGCCCGCACCGGTCACCCAATCGACCAGGTCATATACATGCACCACATTCCCGGCAGCAAAGAAGCCAGGTGTGCTGGTCTGGAAATAATTATCCACGATCGGTCCCGAAGTGAGCGGATCCAAGGTGATATCCACTTGTCTTGATAGTTCGTTCTCTGGGATCAAGCCAACCGACAGCAGCAGCGTATCGCATTCGATCGTCTCCGCGCTACCTGGCACTTCCTGCCAGTGGTCGTCCACGGCGACTGTCTCAACGGCTTCAACGCGGTCATTTCCGATGATGCGTTTGACCGTGTGCTGCATTTTCAACGGGATGTCGAAGTCCTGGAGGCACTGCACATAGTTGCGCATCAAACCTGATAGATACGGCATGATCTCCAGCACACGTTCTACCTTCGCGCCTTCAAAGGTCAGGCGGCGAGCCATGATCATCCCAATATCACCCGATCCGAGGATGACGAATTTCTTGCCGGGCATGAATCCTTCCATGTTCACCCAGCGCTGCGCGGTCCCAGCGGTATAGACTCCGGCTGGTCGTGATCCCGGGATGCGGATCTGGGCGCGCGTTCTTTCACGGCAGCCCATTGCTAAAATGACTGCTTTTGCCTGGATCTCCAACATCCCTTCGTTCTTGTTGCTGGCGAAGATGCGCTTATCCTTTGTGATCTCCAGTACCATCGTATCCAGCATGAAATCAATGCCGGCTGTTTGCGCCTCATTGATGAAGTGCTGTGCATATGCGGGACCGGGCAGGTCTTTTTTGAAAACTTCCACCCCGAACCCATTGTGGATGCACTGCAGAAGAATACCGCCGGGTTCGCGGTCGCGTTCGATCAAGAGCACATTCTTTGCGCCATTTTCCTTGGCGGCAATAGCGGCTGCCAGTCCACCCGGACCGCTTCCGATGACGGCGATATCACATTTTCGGATCTTCATTTCACACCCCCTGCGTCCTTGGTAGGTCTTTCCAGGAATGTGGAACGTTCGTTCTTCTTGCTGATCTCCAACTGCGAAACCCCTAACTCGCGCGCCAATATTTCCGTGACGCGCGGCATATCAAAACCACCCTGGCAGCGCCCGGTGCCCAGCCAGGTGCGGCGTTTGATGGCATCATAAGTGCGTGCTGGAATGGGGGAGTGGATCTCGGCGACGATCTCGCCCTCGGTCACATTCTCACAACGGCATACCACTCTGCCATAACGCGGGTCTTTCTTGATAAGCGCCTCGCGTTGGGCGTGATCCAAATGCCTGAATTGGGGTCGAGCAGGTCGGATTGGATCCCAATCTTTTTTCTCTTGTAGTTTCTCTCCCGCATCTTTAAGCAGCTCGATCACATGCAGCGCGATGGCAGGGGAGGCAGTCAATCCGGGTGATTCGATTCCACCCAGGTTGATAAAGCCCTGTACTTCTTTCGGAATCTCCACCATGAAATCATGCTGGTAGTCTACACCCTCGGTCAGGCAGCGAGCGTTGCCGCCCGCGCGCAAACCGGCGAAGATGGCGATGATATGCCGTGGATTGACCTGCGGCACCAATTTCTTTGCGCCTTCAAAGACCTCGTTCATTCCATCTTTGGTGTTTTCTTTATTTTCTGTATCATCAATGTTCTCTGCGTTTGGTCCCAGGATGGTGTTGCCGTGAACTGTGGTGGTCACCAGGATGCCCTTGCTGATATCGCTGGGCACAGGGAAAAGCACATTGTTCACCGTGAATTGAGTGCGATCCAGAACAAAATATTCTCCCTTGCGCGGGGTGATCTTGAATTCAGGATGCAGTCCAGCTTTGTGCATGACCACATCTGATGCCAGCCCGGCTGCGTTTACCGCCCATCGGCAGGCGAAATCACCGCGGTTGGTCTTTATGCCCACGATGCGGGTATCATCCCAGATGAAATCCAGGAAGGCGGTCTCGCGCATAATGCTCACACCGTTAGCGATGGCGTTCTCGGCTGCCGCGACAGTTACACCAAATGGATCACAGATACCCCCGGTGGTGGCCCACAACGCACCGCTCACATTTGGATTGATGTTGGGTTCGCGTTTGCGCATCTCTTCTGCGCTCACCAGGCGCATTCCTGGCACGCCATTCAATTTGCCGCGCTCCATCAGCATATCCAATTTGGGTAGTTCCTCGTCTCCGACGGCGACGACATAATCTCCATGTCTGGTGAAAGAAAATTGCAATTGGGATGACAGTTCATCCCACATGGGGTTGGCTGCCACATTGAGTTTGGCTTTCAAGGAACCCGGGATGGCATCATATCCGGGGTGTACGATGGCGGTATTGGCAGCGCTGGTGACCGAACCGATATCATTCTCTTTCTCGATCAGCAGTATATCCAGTTGATAACGGGAGAGGAAGCGTGCCAGTAAACAGCCCACAACGCCTCCTCCAATGATGATCACATCATATGTGTTGTCTTTGTGCATTGTGTGTACCTGTATTCAGTCTATGATTCCTTTCTATGAATGATTTTCTTTCTACTTTTATTTTTGCTTGGCATATTCGTTTAACGCCCTCGCAGTGGGTTCATCCACGATGAGCTCTTTGATGAACTCGCCCTGTAGGGCGGCGTGTAATCCTTTTACTTTTGCCAGCCCCGACACGACGCAGATGCCGTGTTTTTCCCGAAACAGGTTCAGGTTGGGTCCACTGGTGCGCCGGTTGATGGGGATATCCGCAAAACTACCATCCTCCCGGAAGAAGACGGTGGCGATATCCCCAATGATCTCATTCTTACGGATCTCATCCAGGTCTTGTTCTTCCAGGTATCCACCTGCGTAGACATGACTGGGTACGCCTGCGTTCACTGCCCCAATGCTGTACAGCAGCAAGTCTGCTTTCTCCTGCAGGTCGAGGATGCGCTGGATGCTGCGTTCTTTCCACATGGCTTCCTTGGTGCTGGCGTAATCAAAAAAAGTGGGTACCGGGAAGAGATGCGCACGCGCCTGGAAATTGGATGCAAAACGCATGATGATCTCGCTGGCATATTCAATGCCCATGCTGCGTGTATTGCCGGCTCCATTCAACTGCACGATCTGGCTGTTGTGCGTTGTCTTGGGCAGCAAGTGATTGGAGATGGCGCTCAGTGTGGTCCCCCAGGCGACTCCCAGGATCATGTTCGAATCGAAGATCGAATTGAGATATTTCGCCGTGAATTGTGCGATGCGTTCCAGCCATTCTGCTTCTCCAACGATATCAGGCACAGGAACAACATGCACTTTCTGAATGGGATATATGGAGCGGATCTCATCTTCCAGGATCATCGGTTGTTCAATGGGATCGATCACGCGGATCTCGACAAAACCATTATCCTTGGCAAAACTGATGAGACGTGAGATGGAGGATCGTGAGAGGTTCATCTCGCGCGCGATGGCAGCACTGGTCATCCCCTGGTAGTAGTACATGCGCGCTGCGCGAATAGCCTGGTTGATCTTTTCGGTTCTATCCATGTGTAGGATTCCCTTTTGTTCAATTATAATGCACATAATTTCACGGCTATTGCAAATAATTTCATATATTTGGATGTAAGAATGGAAAAATCTTGCACCTTTGTGCTGTATATTGAAAAAGTAACCCAAAACCACTACCATATGGGTATTACGTTTGTTCATATACTTGACATCAAATTCCAGGAGAGAAGAATGGCGGAGTATATCGCATCCATCGATCAAGGCACTACCAGTACACGTTGCATGATATTCAATGTCAAGGGGGAGATCATCGGCAGCCATCAAATGGAACACGATCAGATCTATCCCCAGCCGGGCTGGGTGGAGCATAATCCTAACGAGATATGGGCGCGCACCCAGGACGTGGTCCGGGAAGCCATGCGCAACACCGGAGCGCGCGCCGAGGATATTGCCGCGGTGGGTGTCACCAACCAGCGCGAGACCACCATCGTATGGGATAAAGTGACCGGAAAGGTGTATCATAACGCCATCGTCTGGCAGGATACACGTACCGCATCTATCATCCAGATATTGGGTGAGCAGGGCGGACAGAATCGCTTTCAAGCCAGGGTTGGGCTGCCTTTGGCGACATATTTTTCCGGACCCAAGATCAAATGGATCCTTGAAAATGTGGAAGGTGTGCGAGAAGCTGCTGAAGCCGGACGTGCCATCTTTGGCAATATTGATACCTGGCTTATCTGGAACCTGACCGGGGGTGTGAACGGTGGTGTGCATGTGACCGATGTCACCAATGCCAGCCGTACCATGCTCATGGACCTGAAAACGCTGCAGTGGGATGTTGAGATATGCGCCATAATGGGAATTCCCATGCAGATGCTGCCAGCCATCAAGCCCTCCTCCTTTATATATGGTTACACAACGCAGGATGGACCTTTTGGTGGGGTCATCCCAGTGGCGGGTGATCTGGGAGACCAGCAGGCGGCTACAGTAGGGCAGGCTTGCTTTGACGTGGGTGAAGCCAAGAATACCTACGGCACTGGCTGTTTTATGATATTGAACACTGGTCACGACATCGTTCTCTCCAAGAATGGCTTGCTTACAACGGTCTGCTATCAATTCAAGGATGAAGAACCGGTTTATGCCCTCGAGGGATCCATAGCCATCACCGGTGCGTTGGTGCAGTGGCTGCGTGATAACCTCAAGATGATCGGATCTGCTCCTGAGATCGAGGACCTGGCGAAAACGGTGGATGATAATGGTGGCATGTATCTGGTGCCCGCCTTCTCAGGTTTGTTCGCACCTTACTGGCGTTCTGATGCACGTGGCGTCATCGTTGGGCTTACCCGCTACGTCACCCGTGCCCATTTTGCACGCGCTGCGCTGGAGGCTACTGCTTTCCAGACCCGCGAAGTGTTGGAAGCCATGAAAGCTGATTCAGATGTGGATCTGCTGGTATTGAAAGTGGATGGCGGAATGGTGCAGAATGACCTGCTCATGCAGATCCAGGCGGATGTGCTGCAGGTACCCGTTATCCGCCCCAAGGTCGCCGAAACGACAGCCCTGGGCGCGGCCTATGCAGCTGGATATGCGGTTGGTTTCTGGAAGGACAAAACCGAGATGCGCATGAACTGGAAGAAGGATAAGGTTTGGGATCCAGATGCGACCAGCACTCTACAGACCGATAAGTTTGTCGAATGGAAGAAAGCCGTCACGCGAACCTTTGATTGGGTGGATTGATTGTAGTCTTTTTATATATCTACTGTTAAAATACATCCAGTTCATTTACTAAATACTGATGTTCAAAAAGCTGCTGCTTGTGCGGCAGCTTTTTAGTTGGATGGCAAATATGGGACAACTGACGACATTTGGCAGGAAAATAGGATCGATATTCCCCTGGTTGATGCTTATAGCTCGCTCTATTATTTTTTTGGGATTCCAGTGTGTTCTGGCATTTATATTGTTTGTTGCTGGTCACTCAGCTGCGTGGCAGGAATCGATCCGTTGGTGGCCTTTTGCAGCCGCCTTTGCAAATATCGTGTGTATTCTTCTGCTGCGCTACCTTTATGCTCTTGAGGGAAAGAGTTATTGGCATGTATTTCGATTTGCGAAGGACGCAAGACGACAGGATAGTAGATGGCTTCTGATCATGGTTTTCCTGGGTCTGCCGCTTGCGATATTGCCAAATCTATTATTGAGTGAATTGTTGTTTACGGATCCTATGCAGCCTGTGAAAATGATGTTCTTGCCTCTTCCTCCACTGGCGTATGCTTTCAGTTTTATTTTTCCATTAACGATCGGGTTGGCAGAATTACCCACTTATTTTGCTTATGTATTTCCCCGCCTATATGAACAACTAAAGAACCCTTCTCGTGCTTGGTTTATTGTGTCATTTTTCTTGACCATACAGCACATTTTCTTACCATGGATCAATGATTGGCGTTATCTGCTCTGGCGTTCCTTGATGTATCTTCCCTTTGCCTACTTCACCGGATGGGTTCTCTGGAAGCGCCCAGGCATGCTGCCCTATTATGCGATCATGCACACGCTCATGGATATCTCCACTATGATGGTATATCTCATCCCTTAAGTTTCTTGGGGACTGTGTTTCTGATTATTCATGAAAAAATTATTTCATTCATTTGAAACAATTTCGCATGTATAGTAAGTCGTCATCAATGAATTGTTTGATTAAGTTGTATTGTGGATGTATGCGTTATCCCAAGCGCAGCGAGGGATCTCATCAAGAGTGGGTCATTATGAGAATAAGTCTTGGGTAACGCTGAGTATCATACCGTTATGGGTATGAAAGGGAATGTCTTTTACAATGCGCAATCGGTAACTTCTACTCCGTGACAGATTCTCCGGTCGTTGCTCTTCCTCAGAATGACAAATAAAACCAAACAGACAATGTCATGCTGAGCGTTGCGAAGCATCTGATAATGGGCAAGCGGGCTACGTACGGATCGTAAAACGACGAGAATGGATTGTCACTTATTCCCTAAAGGGTTATGTACGGAAACGTCCTTTTCAATCCGCGATCTGGTTTGTAAGCTCCGTTACAGATTCTTCGGTCGTTGCTCTTCCTCAGAATGACAGATAAGACCAAAAAGCCAATGTCATGCTGAGCGTTGCGAAGCATCTGATAAAGGGCAAGCGGGCTACGTACGGATCGAAAAAGGAAAAGAGTAGATTGCCACTTATTCCCTAAAGGGGTGTGTACGGAAACGTCCTTTACAATCCGCGAACTGGTCTGTACGCTCGGTGGCAGATTCTTCGATCGTTGCTCTCCCTCAGAATGACCAATAGGACACTAACTTCTACTCAATCACGATGCGCGTCACCCACTTGACCCACGCGCTGCCCTCCACACCGGCAAATACCGCCCTGGCAGGGAAGCCATGCAGAATTGGCAGAACCTCATTCTCCCACATCAATGCCAGGAAGACAGCTTCCTGCAGAGCTTCTTCCAGGTACACCGGTGCGGAGAAACCGTCCGCGCTGTACAAGCGCATTTGTGTAGCATCTGCTTCCAATTCGACCATATCCAACAGGATGGAGAAAGGAATCCCTGTCCAGCTGGCGTGATCGGTGAAAGCCATCGGACAGTTCAAGGTTGGGCTGGCGGTCACCATGGGCATGCAGCGCAGCTCATCATATGTCAAAACCACAGGTTCTTTCACATTACCCTCGATCGTGAGCGTATATGTGCTGATGTCGATCTCCTGTACCTCACCTGTCATGTGCAGCCCGGTTGTTTCATCCAATTCCAGGTAGTCCGGGATGACAGCGGGCAGGGTTGGGACGATGATTGGATCTGCAGAACAGAGTTCAGGCATCACGCGCGGTTCGAGGTTGTTCACTGGCTGAACCTCCTGAACGCTGCAGCCCACCATAAATATAGACAAAAATAGTAAAAATAGTCTGATATACATATTCCCATTATAGTGCGGATTTAGAGAAATCAGGGTTTTTTATCAGCTATTCATTCTTTTTATTAAACCAGAGATATAATTTTCTTTGCGATTCATTACTCGTACAAGAAAGAAGGTTTAATCCAATGGTCTTATCTCGAATCCTCCTGCATGGCTCCATCTTTTCCCT
>NPIF01004706.1_pt1 | contig 15415 bp, 19 predicted proteins | sample 8637461 | NCBI WGS metagenome assembly NPIF01 (sample SAMN07420641, study PRJNA396082) | bioreactor metagenome | isolation source: sample BR12 brine-fed electro-methanogenic bioreactor BR | place: Japan: Kochi | collected 2016-12-09
GCATTTAATGGCCTCCCTCTGCCACGGTTCAGTCGCCTGCTTTCGCAGCCAGGCCTTGGCCCGGTTGAGCGAGTTGGAATCGGACCATCGACGGAGGAAGCTATCCAGCATCTCCATGGTGAGCCAGTGGAGTGACCACTGGCGCACGTGCCGATTCCGCTTGACCGTTTCTTTCATGTATCCATACTCAGAAATCAATCGTCGCGAGAGCAAGTCCGTCATGACCTCGTGAAGATTGTGCTCCGCCGCGGGCCCCACACCGAACTCAGCCAGCTGGGTTTTCACCATCTCGCTAATGTCGGCGTAGAACGTACCAGCGTACTCGTAGAGGTTGCAGTCCGCGTCCCGCGGTACCTCCAGCCAGGATTCTTCAGAGAAACGCCGTCCGTACTTGGTCCAGTATTGGTCGACGTCGTACTTGTAGCTGGCCTTGAGCTTTGCGTAGGAGCCAATCAGTCTCTCCTCCAAAGAGAGATAGACTCCGTTGTCACCGTAGTCTCCGGCAACAACCACACGATCACCACACCAGCGTCCGGCTACAGCCGGCACGATGATTCGGGCCCGATGCTTCTTGCTATCAGGGAGTTGCTTGTGGTGATGGTCGTAATCGGTCATCCACTCGCTGTCGACACGCTCCCAGGGTTTGGGCTCAAACAGCGAGGGTTGGCTTTCGAGGGCCTGGCGGTAGATGTCACCTCCTCCACGTCCATTGCTCTGGGCCGTGAGCACAGCTAACGCCTGCATCATGCCCAGTGAGCTACTGGCAAATTCCAGTAGCTTTGCACCATCCTCGAACGCGTGGGGATGTAGCACCTCCTGCTTATCAAGATTGCAGATGACGTAGTATTGTCCCATGGTCACTGCCAATTGAACAAATTGATCTTTCGCTTGAGCTCCGATTTACGGTAGGCAAGCCTGCTCTCTGCGTAATTCGGGCGGTTGGTCACGATGAAACCGTCGTCCTCCATGTCGTTGGCCACCTGGGCAGCTAGTTCCTGTACCATCTCGCCACGAGCATATTCCTCGCCGCTGATTCCGCTACATTGGGCCGTGTAGATTTCACTGTCGATCTCCACCGTCACGGCGGTCTGCCACCAGTCGTAGCTACCAACATACCAGTCAAGGATTGACTCAATATACAGCTGGTCATCGCGGGCGACCTTCTCGCGAGCCACCTGTTTTGAGGCCCCCCGCATTCGGTAGTATTCGTAGCGGCGTTCGGCAGGATCGCCGGCATAGCTCTTATCAGTAACTACGACGCAGGTAGGACTACCGTCGAGCGAGACGTAACCGTGCCGCGATTTGAAGTCCGAGAGTGTTCCCTCGAACACCTCGAAGGATTCGCAGTCGTGCTCCCAACCGTCACACTCGTCCCACGGAGCGCCCTNNTAACTCGTCTGCTTCCACCTCGTGGTGCTCCATGATCCAGTCGAAGCTGACACGGGCCGGTCGGCAGACCTCCGTGAGCTGCTTGTGCCGGACTTCCCCGTAGTCCGTCGTTTCTTCACGTTCGACGGTCTTCCGGTAGTGGAGAAATTCCCCGTCACGCCATCGCTCGATGACCGTAAGATGATCTTCGCCTTCGATGACTTTCCGGGAGTGGAACGATTCAGGAGCAGCATTCGCATCCCAGCGAGGGACGGGCGGATCGAGCTCAATTGCCCGGAGTTGCCTGTGTGCCATCCTCATGTCCAAGCGGGAACTCTCGTTCATCGCGAGTAAGTGGCTGTGGGAGATCGGTAGCGGTGCCCTGTTCGGGCTTGATGATCTCCGCGTGACTGTCCCAGAACTTGACGAACGCGTCGAGGTGGGGCTTGTCGAGCAGGATACTGTGACCGCCGACCAGGTTTACGGTCTGGTCTGCGAGGTTGACGCCGACTACGTGGTAGAGACTGAATCGCTGATTGCCACAAGTGACGATCACTGCTGGTCTCCTACGGGGTTGACTTGATACGCGTCCAAACGGGCACCCGTCTCAGGATCGTAGAACGCCAAGTTCCCGATTGCGTTGGCAGCCCTGGTAGCGTGGTCGTCGCCGATCACGTACCCAGGGTCGTAGGCCCGCATGACTTCACGCCTGGAGATCCCGGCGATCAGATCCGCGGCCCAGTTGAGTTCGGTGGTCTGCCTGGGGGCCCAGTGGAATTGGCAGTGGTAGCCCACGCGGCGAAGCTCCTTCATGCCGGCCCAGATAGCCAGCTGCTTGCGAGGAAGTTCACCCATGGGTGACATCGCTCGGTTGCCCCAGAGGGCAATTACCTGGGAGTCCGTCAGGATATGGACTCGCAGGAAACCGAGGGTCTGAAGTAGTTCCTTGCCGTGGTACTGGTCGTACCAGGTAAGTGCCTGAAGATAGGGCATGGATTCGGCCATGTTCACAGAGCCGCAGTCCATGCCCCCATAAAAGAATCGCCGGTTATTTTGTCGGTCAATGAGCGTGCAGGCCCAGCCGCAGGCGTGGGCCCAGCCGCTGCCTGATCCGTCGCCCACGATGAAGAGATCCCACTCTTGGACATTGAGGCGGGTCAGCAGCGGGCCCAGCAGTTCACTGTGGAGCGTAGTCCGGTCCGGGGCCGTCGTCCTGCTGGTAGCGCTGATTCCGTTTCGCCTCGATGCTTGCGAGGGNNAGCTCCCTTGCTTTGTCCGCCATGTGCTGGTCGAGCTGTTGAATACACTGGGCACCGTTTTGCAGCTGGAAGTTCAGGGTCTGCCAGAGCTGCTGGCACATGTGGACAATCTCGATCGGGTTCCGCAGTCCGCCAGACTGGCCCATCACGACTGCATACGGCAGATCGCTGCTGTTGATCGAGTAGCTGAACACAACCGCAAGGGATTCTACCTCGGGGATGTCGTTGAGTGCCGCACCAGCAAACAGCTGGGCTCGCTCCTGCAACTCCCGGTGAAACGGCTTGCGGCCCTGCGGGGCCTCGGGGACTTCGGGGGTAGGTGTTTCGGTCATCGCTGGTAACGGGCTCCTTCCGGTACGGCGGCGTTCACGATGTTGCCTAACCTCGTGGCCGCCAGGGAATAGGCCGGCAACTTCAACAGAAACACGAGCCAGGGCGTCTGGACGAACGTCGCCGGCATGAAGAACAAAAGAGCCACCACGTAAGGTGTGTGGTGGGAGAAGCAGAACATGCACGAGACAAGCTCTGCAAAAAGACGGGGTAGCACCCTGTCCGCGACCCGCATCATGAAAGGCAATGGATCGCCTTCATCTTCTTCGTCGGTGTCGCTAGGCGGTGTGGAATCTGGTTCATCCGACTCGTCGGCCTTATCCTGAAGGAAAGCCCTCCAGTTGGCGAAGATCGAGCCGTTGGCCCAGACATCCACAATCGCGCTGGCGGCCAGGGTGATCACTAGAAAATCGAGCCACGTCATTGACGTCCTTCCCTGATGGATCGGGCATCCAGTCGGTTTGTGAACATGAGTACGAAGAACAGGCCCGCGAATGCTATGAGGCCACCCAGCTTACCCGTGATGAGCACGAACAGCAGGATGGCCGGTATTGCAAACGCCGAGAGCCCTGCGAAGGATTTTGCACCCTTACGCATGGTAAATCACCTCCAGGTGATTGCCAGAGCTTCAGCTCTGTGGTTAGACGCTACGTGATCTCCTCCTCGCCGTGCGGCCAGGGCTTGGTGAGGTGAGCGTCAGGAGGATGATCCCCCTCTTGCTGGAGGACCATAGTTGTGGGGTCGGGTGGTTTAAGCGGGAGGCTGTGTACCAGGTTCCTGCCGAGGTTGGTCCGGGGGCTAGGGAGCCGCCGGGTTGTACGATCCTCGGGTATCCGCCGCTCCTGGTACAGCTTAGCACTTCTGCTCAAAGCGGGCGTGGTAGCCATCGAAAAATCCTCGCTCTTGAGTCGCGGGACAGCAGCTGCCTATCATACCCTGTCTCCACCGACCAGTAAAAGACGAACCCGGCGGCATTTCCGCAGCACAGGCTCGCTCACTCGTCGGTGCGTTCGTCGCTCTTGCCCGTGAAGGCATCGAACAACGCGCAGACGAGGTTTAAGCCGATTGTAGCAAAAGCCGCGATAAGGGCCAGGCACAGTTCACCGAAGGAAACAATACATTCCTCCAACCAACGGAAGTCTGGTTCCTCTTTAGGTTTATGAGGTTTCGACATGACGTCATCCCTTAATCAGGCCAAGAAGGTCTCGGCCCTCTCAGCCAACGATGTTGGTGAGATTCTAGGGGCGCTTGAGTCCAGCAGAGTTGGTGGTCGTACGCAGACCAACGTGGACCGCATCGTGCAGCTCCGCCGGCTGGCCGAGCGGAAGACTGTCAACACGCTCGAACCGCTCCTACCTTTGTGCCTGACGTTGCAAGGCCGACCATACGAGCTTTCCGATCACTTCCCGTTCTCGCCCGTTTTCAAGACCTCGATGCCTGCCAGCCTGGTGTTGAAGACAGGCCGCCAGGTCTCGAAGTCAACGTCGCTGGCGTCACACGGGGTGATGTTGTCGAACAGTATCCCCTATTTCCGTACGCTCTACGTCACGCCGCTTTACGAGCAGATCAGGCGTTTCTCGAACAACTACGTGCGGCCGTTCATCGACCGCTCTCCGATCAAGGCCCTGTGGTCGGGCACGAGCACTGAGAACTCGGTACTCCAGCGATCGTTCAAGAACCTCTCTGTGATGCTGTTCTCGTTCGCCCTGTTGGACGCTGACCGTGTACGTGGTATCTCGGCCGACAAGGTGGCCATCGACGAGGTTCAGGACATGGACCCGGACCACATCCCGATCATTCGGGAAACGATGAGCCACAGCGACTTCGGCCTTTTTCAATTTACCGGGACCCCCAAAAGTAGGGATAACCCCTTAGAAGGGTTATGGAGGCGTTCATCCCAGGCAGAATGGTTCATACCGTGCTACAGCTGTGGAGCCTGGAGTATCCCGTCGATGGAGTTCGACATCGACGCCATGATCGGGCCGTTCCACGACGACATCTCAGAGCGTATACCGGGGACGGTCTGCCACAAGTGCCAGAAGCCGATCTTCCCCCGGCACGGACATTGGGTGCATCGCTATCCCCAGCGACGCTGGAAGATGGCGGGCTACCACGTGCCCCAGATCATCATGCCGCTGCACTATGCCAAGCCCGACAAGTGGGCCGAGCTGCTGGCTAAGCGGGAAGGCTGGGGCAACACGACCCAGGCCATGTTCTACAACGAAGTCTTGGGTGAGTCGGTCGACGCAGGACAGAAGCTGATCTCGGAGACGGAGCTTCGTGACGCTGCACTCTTGCCCTGGGCGAACAATCCCAACAACCCCAGTGAGGAGATGACCAGGCGGCTACCGCACTACCGCATGCGCGTGCTCGCAGTGGACTGGGGCGGTGGCGGTGAAGAGGGTGTGTCTTTCACGACGTTGGCACTCCTCGGATTCACGTCGACCGGTGAGATCCACATCCTCTGGGGCAAGCGGTTGGTGGCCTCGCAGGAGCACCTCCGGGAGGCCCGAGAGGTGCTCCATTGGTTGCGAGTTTTTCAGTGCCACCTGGTAGCCCATGACTATACCGGTGCCGGCGTCGTGCGCGAGACCGTGATGGTCCAGGCAGGTTTCGACCTTAATCGTGTGATGCCAATCCAGTACGTGCGGGCTGCTGCGTCAAACCTGATCCGGTACGTGCCGGCCACGCCGTTGCATGACCGTTCTCACTACCGTCTCGATAAGACTCGGTCGCTCCTGTACGTCTTCCAAGCCATTAAGCTGAAGCTGATCAAGAGCTTTCGGTACGACTACGTCAACGACGACAATCCGGGGCTGCTTAACGACTTCCTTGCGTTGGTCGAAGAGAAGACGGAGAGCCGCCTTGCCGGAGACATCTACACCATTACTCGCAATCCGATGCTCAGCGACGACTTCGCGCAGGCTGTCAACATCGGATGTGCCGCGATCTGGCACGCAAATAATGCCTGGCCCAACTACGCGGATNNTGGGCGGGTTACCTCAAACCAGATCATCGCTGCGAGTGGTGGTGATTACGCATGGCGAGAAGATCGTGGTGGCTTCTTCAGTCAGCCATAAAAGGGCAGGTCCCCTTATCCTCACATCAACCCAAGCGGTGGGTGTTCCGGTCAGGCGGGAGGTCGGCGTCCGGGGAATGGGAACTACCGCGGCCTTAGGTAGCGTCGTCCGTTTCACCCCTGCCCAATAGTATAAACGCCGCCTCACCGGCCCTCGCGAAAGGTCGGTTCGGCGACTTGCAAGCCCAACTTGACTCTCATCTAGTCCCGCACCTTGCGGATGTAGGAACTAGACGCGCATGGTACTTGCTCAAGATCAAAACGCCGCCTCCACGAGCCCCGCGGCGGTCCGGTTCGGCGACTTGCAGATCCAACTTGGACTCGACGTCGATGGTCTCCCACCGGCCGGCGCATGGTGTCTGCTCAAAAGGAAAAGAATGCTACGATGGCATCGCCTACGGCCCAGCCGACTCGGGCGGCGACGACGGCGAGGAGGACGAACATGACGTTCCCGGCGGAGAGGTATTGCTTTCTTCTGGTTTCCATGGCTTCCTTTCTAGCCAGCAGTCTCGGAACCGAATTGCCTCTTCGAGATACTCGAAGTCTCTGTAGCCGTCGTAGTACCAGCGATACTGGTATCGAGTTCGTTTGAAGACAGCGTATCGTCCCTCATCAGTACAGTCCGAAACGCGATTGTAGTCGACGCGTGCTTTCCTGTCGCCCTCGGCGTTGGTGACCTCACGGGCCAGCTCCACGTCTGGGTCAGGGCCAGGCCTTGCTGTCTGCCCCTGGAGGAACTCCACGCATTGTTCGAGCTCTGCGAGTGTGAGCTCAGTACCGGGTTTGGACCAAATGATGATCCTCTTCTTCCGGCTACGGTGCCACTGGGCGCACCCCAGTGGCGTACCGTCCCGCACGATGTCCTTGGAGTGCGGGTCCGCAGAGAGTCGAAATTCAAGCATCCCTAGTCATCTTCCCAGTCGTCTTCGTCATCCCAGTCGTCATCATCGTCGTCGTCCGAGTCATCGAAGTCGTCTTCTTCGTCATCGTCCCAGTCGTCATCGTCGTCATCGTCGTCGTAGTCATCGTAGTCATCATCGGTATCGTCGAAGTCAACGTGGTCAACGTGGTCAACAATGACGTTGGATTCATCAGTGAACGCGAACGAGTCAGCGGGAACAGCGTGCAGAACATCCTCTTGCCAGGGCATTGTCGTCAAAGCACTCATGCGGATCTCCATTTGAGCAATTGGTTTTCCCACCACTTACCAGAGACGAGCCAACCGCGTTCGTTACGATAGTCGGGCTCGCTCACCAGGATGCCACCCTCATCCAGAGACTTGGTGACAAGGAGTACGTCGGGTAACAAGCCGCCGGCATTTCGCACGGCGTCGCTGAACGGATCTTGCGCGATCCATACCAGCTCCCTGTCGCCCTCCACCTGCACGATGGCAGACTTGGCCGTCTTCGAGTCCTCGAAAGAGGCGCGGCTGAACGTGAGTGCTCCATCCTCATAGAGGCGGAACACGAGCTCACTGAAGTGATCACGCGCCGGTCGTGTGGAAGGCGTGTGTAGAATCCTGATGGCGGCTTCGACCGCCTCGCGATTACCGCCCTGCCTGGCAAACCAGTCCGTCATGTCGTCGAGCACGTCCCTTGCAAGATCGGGGTGCTCATCGGGAAGGAAGATCCCGCGACGGTAGAGGTCTTGTAGGTAGTTTGCCAGGATGTAAGGCGCTGCGTGGTGAGTCAACTGCATGGACCCGAGCTTCCGGTGTTGTGCAATGATGTTTGCACGGCCGCGCATCGCGAGAACTCGCGTGGTTGGCCAGGAGAGCATGAGGATACAGTTCTGCATCTGCTCCTGGTCGATCCAGGAACCAGGCTTCATACCACCTGATGGCATCACCATCATGGGCCAGCAGTGTGAACCGCGACTACTGGCTACGGACGTGGGGACATCATTGCGGCTTTGTACGAAGGCGGTGGGGCAGCCCAGTCGCTCTGCGGCCTGGACGCCTATCCCTTGAGCTCCCTCTCCATCGAGGAGCGTTGGGACGTGGTTTCTATTTACCGCAGGGGCCAAGATGTTGGCTGCCACACAGGCGGCCGTGGCCCAGACAATCTGCGTTTCGTCGTTGCGTTCACTCAAGGTATCGAGGTGTCGGCGAGGGAACGGGCCAGGCGGCGGTACGTCCCGAGCCGGGACGCGATCGTGGTCGAAGAGGCAGGCAAAATCGGTCGTGACTTCGCCGCCCGGACAGATTGAGAACTTGGGGAAGTTGAACTGCCGGTTGATCGAGTCCCAGCCGATGATCTCGATGCCCTGGGCATAGTCTGGCGTGTGGAAGGCAATCGCGAGTTGAAATGACTTGCGATTCCAGCTCGGGTAGAACTCGGGCACGCCCGCCTTGACGTGGTCACGCAGGAAGCCCTGCATCCAGTTCAGCATGCCACGATCCAGCGTGGTTGCTTTCTCCGTGAACGGATGGGATTCTCCGTTGAACTTGACGACGCCCTGGTAGTAGCTCCGCTTGTCCTGGGTGGTTAGCACGCGTTCGACACGCACGATGGCGTTGGAGATGCGATCGCCGCCCTTCTCCAGGTACCAGCCGTCTGCCTTCTCGAACACCCACTTGTTCTCAAACTTCACCCTGGCTGCAAAGGTACGGTGCTCGTGAATGAAAGCCATCCGTCGCTTGAGATCACCGTCACAGCCCTTGACGAAGTCGGTGAGGTCCCGCCCCATGAGGTTCAGACGGATCAGGGCTGTCTCGATCTCGCTCTCATGCAGGTCGGAGAGGTAGGTACGCAAAGCGGCAGCCCACGGGACGGCCTGCTTGCTCATCCGCACGAGCCACTCCGCGGGGGAGTAGTTCCGCATGTTGGTATGCAGCTCAGTACGCGTCACGTTCAACATGGAGACCTTGGCGTTGCCGCCGGCCATCTTCGCCTGGGCGATCGCGGCCAGCCGGTCCGTGCCCCAAAAAATCAGGTGCCGTGCCTTGAACCACTCCCACACCTTCTGGGTGCAGAACTTCTCGTTGTCCCAAGACGCCGCCAGCGGCAGGGGTCTGCGGGTGTCGCGGAGATGTCGGACGTGAAACCGCAGGGCCAGGTCGACGTCCGTGAATACGAACTTGAGGTGCCCGAGCTGCTTGTGTGCCCCCATCTGTAGGGCAGGGAGCATGGCCAGTCCGGCCTCGTGGGCTGCGGAAGGGATTCCTTTGTAGACCCAGTCCGAGTCAGGCCGAGCCTCACGACCGATGAACAGGAAGCCGCAGATGCGACCGGGGAAATCCCAGAAGGGGACAGCCAATAGCTCGTTCCACTTGGGGCCCCTGAAGATGGCGCTCGAATAGGTACCCTGCGAGGGTCCATCTGCCCAGGCCTTGAACCGCTGTGGATTGAAGCAGGAGTCCGCGTCCTTCTTGAAGCAGGACCCCAGGAACCGTCCCGCCTTCTCGACCCAGTCGTCCCGCACCTCGTTGGCCCCAAACCGTCGCTGGAGCATGCGGAGGTCCGCGGTGCTCCCTTCCACATGGGTATGCTGGCATTTGGCCCAGAACTTGTTGACCCGGCGTCGTGGTTCGACGTAGTCCTCCTGGTAGTTTTGAGCTGCTTCTACCGATCCCAGGGCCGAGCTGATCTCGTCATAACGGGCGAGTTTACGGAGAGTTGGCTTGATTCCGAGCTTCCACGTGGCCGCGGCAATGGCTATCATGTCACCAGCGAAGCCACACTCTCGGCAGTGTGCCCATTCGCCGCCCTCCACGGTATCATGGTAGATACGCAGGCGGTCACGAGCTCGGCAAATCGGGCATGTGACAACCGTGGGTAAGGCGTTGGACTTCACTGGGCTCCCGAGCAAAGGGAGCACCTGAGACGAACTAACCTGACGATTCAGGGAGGATGTACGAGTCATGAACCAAACCGTCCTTGATCACACTCAAGACCTTTCCGGGGCTGAACAGCATAGGCTTACCCAGCTTTACACTCCACCGGAGTTTGTCAAGCAGGCCAGCCACGAGCAGCTGTGCGGTGACCCGGAGCAGCTACCACCACACGTCTACGCACACCTGACCTCACGGGCCTTCCCTTGCCACACCAAAGCAGCCACCTGGATGTCTGCCCTCTTCTTCGGGGACAAGCACAGGCAGCTTGCCCCCACCGTGGCAGACCAGGTGAAGGCCCGGCTGATTAAGTCTGCATCATACTGGAACATCCAGCCCGAAGTCGAGGCGCTTTGGGAGAAGATGGCAGAGGACGAAGCCCAGGGTCACAACCGCCTTCCCGACGAAGACTTTGCTCTAGTCTGGGAAGCAGGGGGCCGCAAGGAGCGGCACTACCCCCTCAGTAACGCCAGCGAGGTCAAGATGGCCTCGGACTGGTTCGGCCGCTTTCACCACGAGTTCAACTTCCAGGATAAGCACACGATCGCGGCCAAGATCCTGGAGAAAGCAGCACAGCACAGTGCTGTCTGCGAGAACCAGGAACTCCTCGATCGGTGCGCCGGATTTGGGTACTGTGCCGCGAGTACGGCAGCCGAGGCCTGGGAGAAGCGAGCTGCCCTGACCAGCAGTAGTGCCCCGGAATACTCGGCCGAGGCTCTCCGTACAGCGGCCGTGATCCGTGAAGCTACCTTCGAGGCCCGCGACCAAGGGAAGCGGATCAAGATGGCAGCACTCATGGATCAGTTCGACCGCCTCACGGAGCTCAATAAGCTGTACGGTGACGGGCTGGAACGACCCGAAGACGTGCTGTTCCAGATCACCGAGAAGGTCGCTTCGGACTTCCTCCGGGATCACGTGGTCACAACGACCGGTGCCGTGTACGAAAAGACGGCCTTGGCTGAACTGAACATCGAAACCGTCCGAAATTGGCTCGGTGACGACCTGGCTGATGAGTGCGGCGGAGTGATGCTCGACACAGAAAAACTGGCCGAGATCCTGCCAACGCTCCCCAGGCCTGACGCCGAAATGTTCGAGCGGATGACCAGTGCAGCGGGTGTACCTGTTTTCGCACGCGAGAAAGCAGCTGCTGACCATGGCCTCACTCGTGATGAGATGTTGGCCATGGCCAAGCAGTACGGTCAGGAGCAAGCCTTGAACCCGGACGCCGCCTTGATCTAGGCTGTGAAGTCCTTCAAGTCCTTGTCGTCGACATTCTGAATCTGCCGGATGTGCTTCCACTCCGGCAGATTTTCTTTTGCCTCTTCAACGGTGTGCGTCGGGAAACGCACGCCACCTACTTGCGCCAGCACTCGGTGAGTTGTACCACTGTAGGCTACACGCACTACCCGGTTGTCGAACTCAGCAGCCGGCCCTACGACGTTGGGTATACCCGGAACGTCGATCAGCAACATGCCTGGCCAGACGGTCGGCATGTGGTCGTAGTCCATCTCAAACAAGTGATACTCGCCTGGATGGCAGCTAACCACCAGCTGAAATGTCACCGGAATCGTTTGATGCGGCATGCCTCTGGTTCTCCACGGGCGGAATTTCAGAGCGGACGACACGGATCTTCTTATGGGCTTCCACCCCAACGCGAACCGTGTTGGCTCGGATCTTGACGATAGTAACCCCGATCTCTGCCGGCTGCTTTTCCGATGTCTCAGCCAGCAGTGCCTCTAGGGCTTCCCTGTCCATCAGGATGCGGATTCGCTCATCCTTTTTGCGGGTTAGAACAAGCACTACCTTGTCTCCTCATTGAGATCGTCATCAAGCATGATGACGCGATGTTCCCTGGTAGGAGGAGCAATCCACTCCTCGGCTTCCTGCGTCTCCGTCCTGGGCCCAGGTGGGTCGGCAGGACGATGAGCAGGTTCTGGTGTTGCAATCTCGTATTGCATGATGGTATTGATCATCCAACGGGCCAGGTCGTCACGGTTGTCGACGAGCCTGGTTTCGATTTCATCCCCGTTGCTCATGACCCGGCAGCGCCACTTGGCACGCTCGATAATCTCCGGGTAGGCGAGGCCGCGGCGGATCGCGACGGTGATCGTCAATGCCGTGTTGGCATCAAGGGGCAGTTGGATGTAAGGCGACGCCCCTCTTGCCTGAGCCAGCTCCTTGAAAGCCGTGCCTGACTGGACAATACGAGACATGGAGCTGTCACCCCGCAAGCGGATCTCCGCCGTGTGGAGCATGTCCATGACTTCATAGACGGGCTGGAAGAAATTGAACAACCCGGCCATCAGTCGTACCTGATCGCCCTGGGTGGGTGGAGCTGGTGCGTCTCTTGCCTGTCTCGCCTCGTTGATCATCCTGTTTAGATCGGTCCAGCCTGGCATCTAGTTCTCCTACGCGGCTGGGGCATTGATTTCAATGCCTGTTTGCTGGAAGTACGGCAGCATGTTGTTCTCCCACCGGGTGGCCCGCTTGTTCCAGCAGATCCCGCAGTGCGAGCAGGTGATTTTCACTTTCGTGTGTACTCCATTTTCAGGCGGGCATACAAGCACACCATTGGCTCTCTTCATTCTAGTCCTTGGCTGGTCCCTGAATATCAGATCACAGTCGTCGGGAGCCAAGTTAGCGTCAACGTCGTCAATTGCCATGTAGGCTCGTCTAATACCCCGGATGAGCGGAGCTGGACCGGTTTCCCGGTCGATTGACCACCACATCTGGAAGTTAGGTTCCGCCGCGAGCTTGATCAGCTCAGGTAGCATTTCCTCGATCCGCCAGGACCGAGTGTATGCGAAGAAGTGCTGTCGACGCGACTTCTGAACGATCCGCAACCACTTGCGGATGTACTCGATCGAGTAGAAGTCACCGGATACGTGGACCCTCATGACCCGTACGAATTGATCCATCAACTGCATCGTCATCCAGCTCTCGAACAGGTCGGTCTGGCAGAAGTTGAAGTTTCGTACATGCGCTTCCTGCACGCTTGGCATGCAAAAGAAGCCCTTCTTGGCGTAGCATCGTTTCCGACACAGACAGCTCTCTCCGGGACAAGACCAGGCCCTGCCTGCTGGAATGGACCAGCTGTGAATCAAGGGACCTAGTTTGAGATTCCGTGCATCAGAGAGAGTTGCTAAAACCATTAACCCAGGTCTATGTCGCGCAACTCCTTCCCGAACTCCCGCTGAGCGTCGATCGGACGAGGGACGTCGAGGGGTGCATCGAGAAAGGAGGCAAGTTCGTCAGCCTGGTAAGATTTGTCGGGATCGTTCCAAGGAACCGCTGCTTCCACGGCATCCTTGTCGTGGAGCACGTAGTCGCGGAGGTATTGATAGACATCACGGGGGAACGTCAGGTGTCGCCGAATACCCGCTTGCACGAGGGCCCGGAAGACAGTTTGTGTTCGCAGCCACTGCTTGGCCGCCAAGGCTACCGTGATGCTCGGATTCACGGGTGGCGCGTACTGCTGGAACAGCGTGACGCCATTACGCACAAGCCAGCAGATCGTATCCCAGAGGTGCCTGTCACCCATCTGGGCAATAGGCCATCGTACCGGGTTGCCGTCAGGACCAGGGCACGTCCAGTGTTCTGTAGACAACCAGTCAATGTTGTAGTTTGCCTGGATGGCTTGCCGCTCCTGGGCTCGGCGCTGCGCTGCCCGTTCCATACCACGCGTTGTCATCCCACCGAAACGTCGCTGGTTCTGCACGTGGTTGCGTATTGACTGCGACTGGGCATCATTACGCTCCGCTGCCTGTCGCGTGCGTTCCTCTGCCGCCCTGATCTCCTCAGCAAATTCAAACTTGTAATTATCCAAGTCGACGGTGTCGTGGTTACGCACCCGATTGTGTCTGGAAAAACGGTACCATCTTTGGAGAAACTGCCTCTTGCGTTCTGACCAACCAGTGCGGCGTACGGTACCTGTCTGGCTGTCAGGAACGTACAGGAGGACAATAAAGAGGGTGACCTCAGTAGGTACCATTTGGTACTGCCGCGCGATGTACATGTGATCTTCATCCGTGATCACGTACCCAACATCTTGCGAGTCGTCTACCGCCAGTTCAGCGCCGATGAACGTACCTTCCAAGGCAAGCTGGTCCAGCTCTTGCTGAACTTGCGGGGTATCAAATACAAGTGCGGCTTTAACGCTCATGGTGTAACCTACTTGATGAGGTCAGCGGCTAGTAGTTGCTTCTCGATCTCCTGCCACGTGTCTTTATCGTAGCGGGAGGTGCCAGTGCAAGCAGTCCACAACGTATGGAAGTTGAACGAGTTCTCTCCCTTGCGGACCTCGGGAACCAGTTGCTGCACCAGTTGGGGCTCGATCCGGGCAGCCAGCTTCGTGAAGATGGCCTGGGCGATCTCTGCTTCGGTCCAGCCTTTACAGATCCCGTAGTGAATCAGGACACTGAGTACGTCACCCAGTTCGAGGATGTCGTCGGGCTCCTCGCGAAGCTCGTCGAGCTCCTTGGCCGCTGCCGCCAGGATCTCCGTAGGTGAGGACTCCCCGAGACGGAATCCCCTGCGGTGCTGGGCCTTGTTCTTCGTGAGTGCCCGGATTAACCACCAGGCATTGGTGAGGGTCTTCTTCAACATGATCACCAGTCGAGCATGATGCCGCGGAGTTCCTTCCCGTCGTACTTGGGAATCTCCGCTTCGGCCTCTTGGATGTTGTTGATTGTAACCGTCTTGACCTTCTTCGCCGAGCATGTCTTGACGCCCATCATGTCGTCGGTGTGCTTGCAGCGGCGGAGGCGGCCGGACTTCTTCATGGCCCAGCCTGGGCAGTTGCAGGAGACACGCTCCTCGCCCGTGCTTGGATCTCGCCACTTCACAGTAGTGTAGGTCGTCACTCCATTGGACGACTCCCAGTGTTCAGCCTGCACCGGTGTCTGGGCAGCGCCGTTGACCATCATATTACCGGAAGAGAACACGACACCGTCTTCGTTCTCTACGGAGGCAAAATCGGGGTGGACCTGGTTGGCCGTCTGGCCAGTTGTGGCCCGCGTATCGTGGCGTAGTCGAGTGCTCATGGGTACCTCGAAATGATCTTCTTGAAAGGTTCGAGCTTGTCGGCCGCGTGACCCAGCCCGTTACCGTGTAGAAAGTATGACTCCTCCGCTTTCACGGTGCTGAGCCAACGTGGTCCACAAAATTGGTTCCACCGTTGTTCTAACCGCTCTTGCGGGAAGCCCACCTCAGCCATCAGCACGTTGAGCTGGTCTTGCTCAAAGAACATGCCTTGGCGCGGCGTGGCATTGCAGACAATCGTCGCTAGCTCTCGCAGCGCCCGCCGATCCATGACCAGCACACCCGTGTTGAAGTATCGGTCAGCAGGCCAGTCCGGCACCAGGTTGTCCCTGATCCATTGGATTGAGCGGTGCAACCACGCAGGTCGTGGATGCGGCACCTCGCTGAAGGCGGCTGACGCCTGGTAAGTGTCGAAGATATTAGGAGCGCGGTCACGAATATGGACATCTGCGTCCAGGAACAACGCCTTGTCGTAACCTTCAGCGTGCAGCTGCTGGATCAAGTCAA
>NPIF01005315.1_pt1 | contig 15343 bp, 14 predicted proteins | sample 8637461 | NCBI WGS metagenome assembly NPIF01 (sample SAMN07420641, study PRJNA396082) | bioreactor metagenome | isolation source: sample BR12 brine-fed electro-methanogenic bioreactor BR | place: Japan: Kochi | collected 2016-12-09
CGGCCACTCGAGCTCGGCGTATTCCTTGCCCTGCGTCATCCCGAGCGGCAACGAGATCGCCGCGGCGGCGATGATGAGCTGCCAGCCCCAGAAGTGCAGGTTGCTCAGGAGGTCGCTGAACATCCGCGCCTTGAGCAGGCGCTGCGTCGAGTGGTAAACGCCGGCGAAGATTGCGTTGCCCGCGAACGCGAAGATCACCGCGTTCGTGTGCAGCGGCCGGATCCGGCCGAAGGTGAGCCACGGAATCTTGAGATTGAACCACGGGTCGGCGAGCTGGAGGGCGGCGAGGACGCCAACCACCATCCCGACGACGCCGAAGACGAGCGTGGCGAGGATGAACTTCCGCACCACCTTGTCGTCGTAGCTGACCTGGTCCACCTGTGCGCTCATCTCTACTCCCCAACTTCCTGCGTGGCGCGCTGCGCCGTTACCACCGAAGCGAGCACTCCGCCGGCCCGACGTCCTGGAGCAGCCGCTCGAGCGGCGTGCCCTCTCCAAGGAGTGACTTGGGCAGGAAGAGCAACTCGACCTTCGTCTCCGTGCTCAAGCGGGCCGTGACCTTCTCCTCGAGCTCGGCGAGCGGCGGGACGAGTACCGGGCCACGCTTCGCGTCGATGCGGAAGGTCCCGCGTCCGGCGCCCTGCGATGGCTCGGGCTCGACGACGAGGCGTCCCGCCAGAACGAGAAAGGCGCCCGGCGGGTAGTGGCCGGGATAGAGCACGACCTGCTCGGCCGGCCTGACGACCCGCGTCACGTCCCCGACCGCCTTCAAGGCGTCGAGAGCGCGTTTGCGCCTTTCGTCCGAAGAGAAAACACTCATTCGCCGCTCGGTTTGATAGGACGAACCCCGCGCAGAGTCTAGGGGAGCGGCTTGACTAGAGGCTTGACCAAAGTCACAGTGACGCTTGATATAGATCAAGCCGAAAGGCGGCGGTCCAGCGAACAGAGGGTCACGGAGCCCCATGAACGAGCCCGAACGCCCCCTCGACGAGCCGGGAACCTCCCTCTACCCCCGCTCGCAGAGCTGTTTCACCTGCCAGGGGCGGGAGGCGGAGTGGTGCGTGCTCGAAGAAGAGCAGCTCCGCCTGCTGAGCCGCGGCAAGGTCTCGAACACCTACCAGCCGGGCCAAGTCGTGTTCTATCAGGGGAATCCCTGCCTCGGCATCCATTGCATCGAGTCGGGCACGGTCGGGCTGCGCAAGGTCAACGCGCAAGGGCACAGCCTCCTCGCCCGCCTCTTCCACACCGGCGACACGCTCGGCTATCTCGCGTACTTCTCGGGGCGCGGCTACACCGGCACGGCGGAGGCGCTCACCGAGTGCCGCGTCTGTTTCATCGACCGCGCCGCGCTGCGCTCGCTGCTCGATCAGAACCCGCGCCTCGGTGAGAAGTTCCTCCAGCGGGTCGCCGACAACCTCAAGGAGGCCGAGGACGCGAAGCTCGCCCTCGTCGCGCTCCCGCTGAGGGTCCGGCTCGCCCACCTCCTGCTCACCTTCAAGGACCGCTTCGGCAAGGGCACCGAGGACGGCAGCTTCGCCATCGACCTCCCGTTGACGCGAGCCGATCTCGCCTCGATGCTCGGAGCGCGACCCGAGAGCGTCTCCCGGGCGATTCGGCAGTTGCAGGATGGAGGTGTCGCGCGTTTCGACGGCCGCAAGGTCGCGATCGACGACCTCGACCTCCTGCTCGACGAGTGCGAGTCGCACGGCTGAGACACCCCGCAGGAGTCCGAGATGAGCGCGACCTTGAAGCTCTACACCCTCGATCTGTCCCCGAACAACAAGAAGGTGCGACTCGCGCTCGGCATCAAGGGCCTCGAGTACGAACGCATCCCCGTCGACCCGGGCGACAGGAGTCTGCTCGTCGAGATCTCGGGCCAGCCGTTCACGCCGGTGCTCACACACGGCGAGACCGTGCTCATCGACTCGCACGCGATCGTCCGTTACCTAGAGAACAACGTGCAGCGCGAGCCGCGCTTGTTCAGCGCCGACTACGCCGAGATGCGCGCGATCGAGCACTTCGAGTCCGTCGCGCGCGGCAGCCTCGGGCAACCCGTTGGCGCCGTGTTCCGCGAGGCGCTCAGCGGGGACCCGCGCAAGGACGCGCTGGATGCCGCGAGCCAGGCTTTCGACGAGCAGCTCGAGAAGCTCGACGCCGCGCTCGCCGACACCGGCTACCTCGTTGGCGAACGCATCACGGCCGCGGACGTGTTCTGCGCGGGCATGCTCGGCGTCGCGAATCTCACCGAGCGCGCCGCAAAGAAGCACCCCGTTCTCGCGGTCTTCTTCGAGACGTTGCGGCTGAACGAGGAGCTCGAATCGCTGACGCGCTGGTGGAACGAGATCAACGCTTTCGACCGCTCCCGCTTTGGCTGAGCCGAGCTCTTAGCCCGGAATCTTCATGAGCCCTTCGGCTGAGAANNGCCCTCTGCCCCGTACTCGGGCTTGGTCTCCCTGCGACGTACCCTCCGGGTACGCCTCAGTCGCCAATCCCTCCGTGCGGGGCATCCAGCAGGCATCTACGGACTCTCAGCTCGAAGGTTCATGAACAATCCGGGTCTTAGGAACACTCGCGCTAAGGTGCGAACACCGTCCCGCCGCCCGCTCGCGAGCGGGTCGCGCGCTGCCTTGACACCGAATAAGCAGAGTGTAAGATATCTCCGAGTCCAGATGAGATCGCTTCGCAGGAAACGCTCTTCACAGGACCATAACAAGACCTTCGGAGACGCCCCCGATGCCGACGCTCGACGCCATCGCCCCGTCCCACCGCTGCCGTGTCACGAACGTGAGAGGTGGCCACGCCGTCTCGCAGCGATTGATGGAGATGGGCCTGATCGAGGGCTCGACCATCGAGGTCGTCCGGCTCGCCCCTCTGGGTGATCCGATGCAGGTCTTCCTCCACGGCTACAACTTGTCCCTCCGTAAGACGGAGGCGTCCCTCGTCGAAGTGGAGCAGTGCGGGTAGAAGAGGCCGCCGCGACCGTCGCGCTCGTCGGCAACCCCAATACCGGAAAAACGACGCTCTTCAACGCGCTGACCGGGCTCGCGCACAGGGTTGGGAATTACCCTGGAGTCACGGTGGAGCGCAAGAGCGGGTTCTGTGCGCTCGGCGACAAGCGCGTCTCGCTCGTCGACCTGCCCGGTACCTATTCGCTCGCAGCGCGCTCGCTCGACGAGTTGATTGCCGTCGACGTCTTGCTCGGCCAGGCGCAAGGCGCCCCGCAGCTCACGACGATCCTCGCGATCCTCGACGCCAACAATCTTCAGCGGAACCTCTACCTTCTCTCGCAGATCCTCGAGCTCGGCGCCCCCGTCGTCGTCGCGCTGAACATGGCCGACGTCGCCCGTTCCCGCGGACTCGAGATCGACGTCGAGGCGCTCTCGGAAGAGCTCGGCGTCCCCGTCATCCCGACGGCCGCCGATCGCGGTGAAGGCCTCGCAGAGCTCAAGGAAGCCTTGGCGCAGTCGATCGACGCACCCGCCGCCACCGCGCGGGTCGACACGGCAGACGCGCTACGCGCGCCGCTCGAAGCCCTCGAGAAGGTGCTCGCCGAGAGCGAGGCAACCCTCGGCCGGAAGGTCACCCGCTCGGAAGCCTTCCGCGTGTTGATCGACGTCGAGGGAGAGTTCGAGCAACGCCTCGTGCGCCAGCTCGGCCCCACCTTCGTCGCCAAGCTCGCCTCGATCCGCCAGCAGGTCGCGGACCCCGCGCCCTTGCCCGCACTCGAGGCCCGCGCCCGCTACCGCTGGATCGAGACCGTGGTCGCGCGCACGATGCGCCGGCCCGAGAAGCCGCGCCGCACACGCACCGACCGCATCGACGCCGTGCTCACACACCGGCTGTTCGGCACGGTCGGGCTCGTCGTCGTGCTCGGCCTCGTCTTCCAGGCGATCTACTCGTGGTCCGCCCCGGTGATGGACCTCGTCGACGGCCTGTTCGGCATGCTTGGAAGCGGAGTCGAAGCCACGCTCGACCCCGGCCCGCTCCGAAGCCTGCTCGTCGACGGCGTGATCGGCGGTGTCGGCGGCGTCGTCATCTTCCTGCCGCAGATCATGGTGCTCGTGCTCTTCCTCGCGATCCTCGAGGACTGCGGCTACATGGCACGCGCGGCATTCCTGATGGACCGCTTGCTCGTCAAGCTCGGGCTCTCGGGGCGCTCGGTCATCCCCCTGCTCTCGAGTTTCGCGTGCGCCGTGCCCGGCATCATGGCCGCGCGCACGATCGAGTCGCGCAGGAACCGGCTCGCGACGATCCTCGTCGCGCCGCTGATGAGCTGCTCGGCGCGCCTGCCGGTCTACGTGTTGATGATTGGCGCCTTCGTCCCCGCGAAGGGTCTGTTCGGCGGCATGCTCGGCCTTCAGGGCGTGGTGCTGCTCGGCGCGCACCTGATCGGCGTCTTCGTCGCGATCCCGATCCTGCTCATCTTCAAGAAGACGATCTTCAAGGGACCGACGCCGCCCTTCGTCATGGAGCTACCGCCCTACCGGATGCCGACGCTGCGCAACGTGCTCACCCGCCTTTGGGAGCAGTCGAGCGCCTTCGTCGTCCGCGCCGGGACGATCATCTTCGCCGTCTCCATCGTGATCTGGGCGCTGTCGTACTACCCGCACCCCGACTCGATCGGCGAGCACTACGACACGCTCCGCGCCCAGGCGACGAGCGCGGAAGAGGTGCAGGCACTCGACAGTGAAGAGGCCGGCGCCTACCTCGCGCACAGCGTGATGGGACGCATGGGCCACGTCTGCGAGCCGGTCTTCGAGCCGCTCGGCTGGGACTGGCGCATCGGCGTCGCCGTCGTCGGCTCCTTCGCAGCGCGTGAGATCGTCGTCGCGACGCTCGGCACGATCTTCAACGTCGGCGACGACGTCGACGAAGAATCCCAAGGCCTCCGCGCCGTGCTCGACCGCGCGACGTGGCCCGACGGCCGCCCCCTGTTCAACCTGCCCGTCGCGCTCTCGTTGATCGTCTTCTTCGCCTTGTGCTGCCAGTGCGTCTCGACGCTCGCGATCATCAAGCGCGAGACCGGCTCGTGGGGCTGGACGATCTTCTGCTTCACCTACATGACGGTGCTCGCGTACGTCGCCGCGCTGCTCGTCTACCAGGGAGCGATGGCCTGGGGGCTCGCATGACCCAGACGGCCGTTGCGCTCGGGCTCGTCCTCTTCGCGGTGATCTACCTCGCCTTGCAGATCTACCGCTTCTTCAAGCTGCGCCAGCGCTCCCGCTGCGGCGGCTGCCGCCACTCCGGCTCGGACACGCCGCCCCCGTCGCAGATCCGGCGCCTCCGACGCGAGACCGATACCCGGAAGAGAGACTGAGAGCGGTGCGAGCGAGTTCTCCCACGGGAATCACATGGCGCCGGAGCCTAGCAGGGAGACGAGTACGCGTTGATCGCTACCTGTGACAGGGTCGCTTGCGACGCGTTGGAGCTCGCGCCCACTGCGGTGCGCCCGCCCATGACAGACCGTTCGAAGACCGGGCGGGACCAGGAACCATGTAGGCTGACGAGCCGCGAGTTGTCCAGCAGGATGGGGATGCTCCGGCAGCGCCGCTCCCGAGTCACGTCCAGTTCTCGACGCCCCGAGCGCCGTTCGGCATCCATCCGCTCAGCAGTACGCTTTGAGCACGTAGGGGGAGGTCATGGTCGCGAGTAGGGCGCTGTAGTCCACGCCGATCTCCACTTCGTCGCCGACCCGCAGCCCCGAATGTCGCGCGTCGAGAATAATGTGGTCGCTGCTTGCACCCAGGACGTCCACGCCACAGTTGAACGAGAGTCCAGGAACCGATACATCCTGGCGGCCAAGACCGAGGATTGCTCTGTTGGACGGGCCGCGAGCTTCCAGTTTGGGTATGCGACCGAAAGCATCCTGACAGATCTCACCATTGGGATGAGCCGGTTTCGTTTTCGCCTCTATAACCTCCGCGACCAGAGTGAAGGCGTCGAGGAATAGACCGGGGATCGGCTCTCTCCGAAGAGCCTCCCTTCCGAGGAAGATCGACTCGCCCAAGCGCAGGTTNNGCCTTCCCGTGTCTACGGTCGAGATGAACCAGTCGTAGTTGGCGGAGTTCCCGCCAGACACGAAAGAGAGTGTCAGGCCGAACTCCTCTTCCACGGCGTCAGCGATGGAAGACAACCTGTTCATGTTCTTCTGGTCCGGCTTGACTCCGCCGAAGCAGGCGAGGTTCGTGCCGATGCCCACAAGCTCGACGCCACCCAGGGCGACCACCCGCTCAACGGCGCGCGGCAGATCGTCGGGCATCAGGCCCTCTCTCAAGTCCCCAAGTTCGACCATCAACACGACCCTGTGCGTTGATCTTCGCGCCAAGGCGATTTCGGAGAGCGTTTCGATCACTGAGATTTCCGAGTTGAGGCTGATGTCTGCGAGCCTGACGACCGCCTCCGCCTGGCTTGGCAGAGGCGTCCTGAGGAGCAGATACTGAGCGGCTACACCCGCGTTCCTCATCTTCTCGAGGTTCGCTGTTCTCGAGTCGGCGAGTATTCCGATGCCGCTCTCGACGAGTGTTCTGGCGATGTCCGGGTCCCCACAGACCGCCTTGGTGACGCCCACAACACCGACGCCCTTGGCACCGTACAGGTTTCGCAGAGTGCTAGCGTTGTGGGCGATTTTGCCGAGATCGATCTTGATTCTCGGAGTTGTCATCGAGTGCTCTAGCTGTCAGCGGACAACCGGGGGAACACTACTCCCGGCTTGGGAGTAGCTCCGGTACCTTCTGTGCCAGGGGGGACGTTCGAGGCAACGTGGCGATGCCTCTTCTGCGCGACGTCGCGCAGATCCGGGAACTGCTCGAAAAGCTTGTCCACAAGTTTGCGACACCCATGTTTGAGGACATCGGTAGTAGGAAGCCCGAATAGTTCTTCATACTTGCCTATCGTGCTGTCGACATCGGCTTCATCCATGCCTTCGTGGCTAATCGTGATCGCGATTACCTGCGACATGGCGAACGTCTCGATCAAGTTGATCTCACTGGCGAGTGTCGGCATGGGGATGTCGGGGAAGTCGCAGTGAGCCACACGCTTTGGCGGGTGCTGAATGACGAAAGCGTCGGGCGCGGCGCCTTTGATGATGGCGCTCGAGGATGTGAATGCCGGATGACTCAGGGCGCCCTGGCCCTCGACGACGATGATGTCTGGGTGCTTCTGATGATCGGCCTTGACGATTGCGTCCTCCACCTCGCCTGCGGCGTAGCCCGAACTCAGGACATCGACAGCAACGCCGTACTCCGATCCTTGCAGCAGTCCCGTCTGGCCAGTCGCGATGAAAACTGCGTTGAGTCCCTCGTGCCTCAACGCCTCGACGAGATTCACAGCCGTGGTTCTCTTGCCGACAGCGCAGTCGGTCCCGAAGACAGCGACAATGGGAGTCTCAACCTCGTAGATCCGACCGGTGAAATTGTGCAGGCTCGCGCGCGATGGCGGCTTTCTGACATCGGTGATCTGGACGCTGCAGTCCTTAGCCTTCTGTAAGAACTCAGCGTCCTCCGAGAGGTACTCCGGGAGGCCGTTCACGATATTCATTCCCAGCTTCATCGCACTGAGGAGAGTCTGGCGCTGTTCCAGATTAAGGAAGGGGGCTAGCGGCGCGAGACCGTAGATCAAGAACTCGGGTGCACGACCAAGACTCGAGAGCGCGTCGACAGTGCTCTTGAAGATGGGAATACCGTTTTCAATCCCGTCGAGAATCCACCCAGCATCGTGACCGGCTGTTGCGCTGTCGACGACACCAACTATCTCGTACTTGTTAGACTGCCGGACGAGGCCGTTCGCGACCTTGCCGTCTATCTTGCCAAACTGGTCCTCGCAGTACACAAGCGCCGTCGGCCGGCTATCGAGTCCCGACGCTGGCATACCGGCGCTCTTTGACTGTGATTGGCGCGCGCGAGGCGGAAGCGCACTTGGAGATTTCTCAGGCCGCGGGACAGGAGCGAGCGGAGTTCTCTTCGTAACCATACGGTTCTCCGTTCTGGCGTTGGTGCCGAGGAGGTGTTCCCAGGCACGGTGCGGGGACTGCGCGTCTCGTGAGAGCCGGGCTTCAGTTCTCGCTGAAATGGAGTGGATCCCTGAGGACTTGCAGCGCGCGGTAGTAGAAGAGCTTGTTCGGCCTCCTTCCGCCGAATCGGTAGAGCCCGAGGATTCGAGACTCTTCAGGTGTGATATCGCCGCTGAGCTGTTCGTCTTCGAGGAATCGAGCAAGGCCGGACGGCACCTCGTTGTCGTCGAGCCGGTCAGTTTCGAGGAACTCGAATCTCCGTTGAGCGTCAGCGACCAGACGCGGATTCAACGAGATATCAAGGCAGAAGGTGGTCAGATCGATGTCCCAACACTCGATCATCGGATCGACGAACGCAGTGCAGCTCTCGCGACTGACTCGAAACACGTCCGCGTCCAGGAACTCGAGAACTACAACGCGCATCTCTTCGTGGCTCCGGCTCCCGATCCGCGCTGCCAGGCGAAGCCAGTCCTCGCTATCCAGCTCCCGGCGCGCTATTCGCTGGACTACATCGAGTAGTTTCTGAGTGACCAGACGTTCGAGGGTTCCGAACGGCTGCCTCTCGAAAATCGCGCGCACGTCAGATCGTCTTTGGGCGGAGCACTTTCCCAGAATCAGTTCGCGGAACCCCTGGAATAGTGGCTGAGGGGTCTGGCCCAGCTTCTGCTTGAACTCCTCGGCTCGCTCGGCCTGAGCGAGTCGCGCCAGGGCCCCTGGCTCGAGTTGGAGAAAAGCCTCCATTCTCGGGTATAGGTCCGTCCGAGCGGGAAACGGAGGGGCCCTCCTGCGGGTGAGTAGCTGGGAGATGTAGGAGTCCGCCACCTCGGCGGCCCGCGCCAGGTCCTTCTGCGCACAACCCAGCTTCGCCAAGCGTGCTCTGACCAGTGTTGCGAAGTCCACGAGTCCCTCCGTAATTCACTATAATAGTGAAGTTTTTCCCCCAACGCGATCACGAATCCTGTAAATTTACCTAACCTTGAGAAGTAGACCATGCTGCCGGGCGCGGCCGTCGAAGCTCCGACCCTTGCGGGTCCGCGCGTGACTGAAGTCACGGATCGAGGCAGGGCGACAAGTGCCGGGCGATAGGCCGCAAGGCGAAGCTGAAGCGAGAACGTGGTGACGAAGACCCCCGCGCTTCGGCCTGAAGCCGAGCCTGCGCGGAGTTCATCGGTCCTGAAACCGAGAGGACGCCCCACTTCCCGGCCGCTCGTCGAGTTCGCTTGACTGATCGGTAAACGCAATACACAGGGAGATTCCATGCGAAATCTAGACGAGTATCACAAGTTGCTGGCGCTGCTCTTGGCCTTTGCTTTCTCGCCCGCAACTGTCGCGGACGAGAGGGGAATCGCTAACGTGCCCGCGAACGCTCACGCCCGGCACCATGGCGATGGATGGGATTGCGATCGAGGTTATCGCCAAGTCAACGACGGTTGCACGTTGATCGAGATTCCTGCCCATGCCTTCCTGGGATTAGACGGGAGAAGCTGGCAATGTGAGCGCGGCTACACCAGCGTCGATCAAGGCTGCGCTGCCATCAAGCTTCCGGCGAACGCCCACCTTTCAGGACCCTTTGGCCAGGGCTGGGGCTGTGATCGAGGTTATCGGCAAATCGAAGACGAATGCTCACGGGTAGAGGTCCCCTCCCATGCCTTCCTCACCCGCGATGGTCGTGACTGGCAATGCGAGCGAGGGTTCGCGAAATCGGGCCAATCGTGCGTCCCCATCAGGCTACCAGCGAACGCGTTCATCTCGGACAGCTACGGTCAGGAATGGAAATGTGAGCGAGGTTACAAACGAGTCGACGATGTGTGCGCGTTGATTGTTGTTCCCCCGAACGGGTTCCTGGACTCCCTCAGCCATGATTGGAGATGCGATCGAGGATTCAAGAGGGTCGATCAAGCATGCGTGCAGATCAATCTGCCGGAGGGCGCGTACCTGGACCCGGCCGGAGATCGTTGGCTCTGTGGCCGTGGGTATCGCAACAACGGCACATCGTGCGTCGTCATCGAGATTCCAGCGCAGGGTTATCTCTCGTACTCTGGTCGCTCCTGGGAGTGCAATCGTGGCTACCAAAAGACCTACGAGTCATGTGTTGCGGTGGCGGTGCCTCCGCGTGGTCACCTCACGTCATCAGGACGCGACTGGGACTGCAATCGTGGCTATCGCAGGCAGGGGGATTCGTGTGTCGAGGTCGTGGTGCCAGCAAACGGATACCTCACGTCTGATGGACGCGGCTGGCGATGCGATCATGACTACCAGAGGAGAGGTCAGTCGTGCGTGAAGCGCGAAGCGTCGAAACTCGGCAAGTAGATCGACCCACTCTTGTCCAAGATCGGTTTCGTCCAGGTCGTCCGCCGAACCTCTCCCCACGACAAACGCGCCTGGCCTCGTTCGGGTCCACGCGGAGTTTCGTTTACGACGCCCCGTGGGGGCGTCGTCAAGAACCTCGGCAGGCCTGCGGAGAACTCCCCGATGTTGGACAGCAGATGGGGGACCTGAATCCAGAATCCCGCACATCCTGCGCAGAACAAAGCCTATGAGCACTCAACCCAGGGGTTTCACGAGCAGAACTCGGCGTTCTTGGACAGCAATGAGATCGACCGATCACAGTCTGTGGAACGTCGTCCTGCCGGAAGCGAGCCTTCTCGAACACTGCGACTTGCCAAGACTCTGCCCGAAGTGCCTGCACCTGATGTAGCCGGGGGTCGAGTCTTGGGAGAGGACCGAGCTCCCCGTTGGGTTCGATCCACTCCAGGTGCTCGAGGGCTAGGCAGTCGGTCTGGCCCAGGGCTGCTGATGCCTGGGACGCGGAGAGAGTTCGATCCAGCCCTTGGCTATGCCGCCCTGATCAGCAAACCATCCCCGGGGTCTTTTGGGGGGAATCACCCCCGCGCAAGCTCGGTCGCCCCCCCCTCCACCCGCCCGACGACGAGCCGCCGCTACTTCTTCGTGGCCTCGGGGCTCGGTTTCGCGGCGAGGCCTGGGATTCCGTAGAGGTCGCCGAACGCGCGCTCACGTTTCGACGGCGCGTGTTTGGCCGGGTCGAAGTCCATGATCGCGAGCACTTGGTGGCGCTTCGACGGCGCGAGCGCGAGGCGCGCGTGGTGCGGGAAGAGCGCGTCCGCGAGGATGCGTGCCTCGTCGGCGAATGCCGGCTCGCGGCCGAGTCCCACGCGCACGAAGAGGTCGAGCGCGCCCATCAGCGGGTCGGGGAGCTCGCTGCGCAAGAGGACGGCTGCCGGCAGCGAGGTCTCGTCGAGGCCCTTGTCGAGCTCGAAGTCGAGCACGAGCTTCCCGCCGTAGCGCAGCTCGACGAAACCGCCGATCAGCGCGATCGAGAGACTCTCGCCCTCGCCCAGCGCGCGGAACTCCGCCCAGCGGCTCGTGCTGTCTTTCGTCTCCTTGGTCTTGAGCTCGACGACGACGCGCCGCTTGCCCGACTCGAGCAGGACGCGGCTGCGCTGACTCCGACTCTTGGTCAGCTTCTCGATCACCGTGTAGTGCGCAACCGGCACGCCGCCGCCCGCGTCCACGCGGTACGCGAGGCGCACCCAGGTGTGATCCGAGGGGTCGTCGGCGACGACCGCGCCCACGAGGGCCAGAGAGACGAACAGGGCGAGAGCGTGTCCGAGGAGCTTCATCGACGATCCTCCGCCCTCTCCAAAGCGGAGAGAGCCGCCTTTCCGACATTGGCCCGCCGCGAAAGAAAACGCAAGAGTCTGGCACCGCGCCCCCCGGGCCTCGGTGGGCACACACCCGGGCAGCGGGCTATCCTCGCGCGCCATGGGACGCAAGAAGAGTAGAACCCCCAAGTTGAGCCGCGAGGAGCGCGTCCAGCGGTCGCTCGCGTGGTTCGAGGAGCGCTACGGCGAGCTCTTCGACTTCGCCGAGTACCGCGCCGCCGTCGACGCCCACGCGCCGGTCGACCTGCTCGTCGCGGGCGGACCGGACGGGCGCGCCGCGCTCGAGGAGACCCTCGCCGCGCGTGGACTGCGGGCCGAGCGCCTCCCCTGGGCGCCCTGGCACCTGCGCGTCCATGGCCACGCGAGCGCGGGCACGCTCCCCGAGGTCGTGCTGGGCTACGCGTTCCCGCAGGGGGCCGTCAGCTCGCTGCCCTGCCTCGCGCTCGCCCCCGAGGCGGGCCAGCGCGTGCTCGACGTCTGCGCCTCTCCCGGCGGCAAGACGATCCTGCTCAGCCAGCTCGCCGGCCCCGGGCTCCGGGTGCTGGCCGGCGATCCGTCGTCGCAACGCGCGGGCCTGATCGTCCAGAACATGAGCCGCATGGGCCTGGCCTCCGAGCTCGTGTTGCAGCAGGACGGCAACTCCTTCCCCGCCGTCGCGCGCTTCGACCGCATCCTGCTCGACGCGCCCTGCTCCGGCGAAGGCACCTTCCGCATTCCGAAGCCGCGCTACGACCCGACCGGCGAGCCCGGCGTGCTGCGCGCCCAGGCGCTGCAGATGCGCCTGCTCCGCCGCGCGCTCGACCTGCTCGCCCCGGGCGGCCGCCTCGTCTACTCCACCTGCACCTTCGCGCCGGAGGAGAACGAGGCCGTGCTCAGCGCCGTGCTCGCGGAGCGCGACGACATCAATGTGCTGCCGCTGCCCGAGAGCTTCCCCGGCGCCCCCGGCCTCGCCTCCTGGCGTGGCGCGGACTTCGACCCCCGCCTCGAAGCCTCGCGCCGGCTCTACCCTCAGATGACCGGCTCCTGGGGTTTCTTCCTCACGCTGCTCGAGAAGGCGCCGAGCTCCGGCCACGTGCTCGGCCGCAAGCTGCGCGACGACGAGGACCCGGCCTATCCGGCGAGCGAGCCCGAAGCGCACGCCGAGCTCGCCGAGGCCCTCCACTCCCGCTTCGGCGTCCCGCCCGAGGCTCTCGACGACCTGATCGTCACGCGCCAAGCCCGCGACATCTGGGTCCTCGACCGCCTCCCCGAAGGCAGCGAAGACGTCCAGACCGCGCGCCTGCGCATCGTCGCCAACGGCCTGCGCGCGCTCCGCGCCACCGGACGCGGCCCGCGCCTGACCAACGCGTTCCTGCGCAAGATCGGCCCGCGCCTTCGCGAGCGCGTACTCGAGCTCGAGTGGGACGACATGCTCCGCTTCATGGACGAGCCCGAGCGCCCCGCCCCCGAGGGACTCGGCAACGGGCAGGTCGCGCTGCGTTGCCTGGGCCGCGTCGTCGCCGCGGGTTACGTGCTGGGCGACCGGCTGCACCTCGAGCTGCCGAAGGCTTGGCGCTGAGCGGGTCCCGCCCGCGGTAGGCGGCAACAGGGCAAACTTTCCGCTAGAGTCAGGTTTACCAGCGTCTTGACTCAGGAGGAGAGCATGTCCTTGGACCGTCGCACCTTCCTCGAGCTCAGCGGCCTCGCCCTCGCGGCGGGTTTGTTGTCCCCCTCCCGCGCCCTCGCCGAAGAGATCGCCACCGGATTCAAGGAGTTGCGCGGCGGCGTCGGCTACTTCTGGGGCCGCGGCGGCACGATCGGCTGGTATGTCGGCAAGGGCGGAGTGGCCGTCGTCGACACCCAGTTCCCCGCCACCGCGGAGAGCTGCCGCGCCGGGCTCGCCACCCGAAGCCCGCGCAAGGTCGTCGACGTACTGATCAACTCCCACCATCACGGAGACCACACGGCCGGCAACGGCGTGTTCCGCCAGGTGGCGGAGCGCATCGTCGCCCACGCCCGCGTCCCCGTTCTGCAGAAGAAGACGGCGACGAAGCGCGACAACCTCGCCGACCAGGTCTACGCCGACACCACCTTCGAGAAGAGCTGGAGCACGGAGCTTGGAGGCGAGCGCATCGCGCTGAGTCACCACGGCCGCGCCCACACCGGCGGCGACTCGGTGATCCACTTCGAGAACGCCAACGTGGTCCACACGGGCGACTTGGTGTTCAACCGCTGGCACCCCTACGTGAACCTCGAAGACGAGGCGAGCCTGAGCGGTTGGGTGAAGACACTCGACGGCATGCTCGCGCGCTTCGATGACGACACAATCTTCATATTCGGTCACGGTTCGGAGAAACACGGCGTGACGGGAGCCAAGGCCGATGTCGCCGTCATGCGCGCGTACCTCGAGGCCGTGCTCGAAACCGCCCAGAAGGGCCTTGCGGGCGGTATGAGCCGTGAAGAGGTCACGGCCCTCGCGCTCACCGGATTCGATGAGCACGAGTCTCCGGGAGACGTCATGTCGGCACCCCACAGCCTCGGCGTCGCCTACGACGAACTGAGCCGCCCATGACCCGTCCGCTCGCCGCTCTCGCCACGTTCCTCCTCGCCTTCGGCATGGGCCTCGGTGCCCCCGAAGACCGCTCCAAGGGTTTCGAGGACAAGGTCCTCGCGAGCATGCAGGAGGCCCGCGCCGCCAAGGGCGTCGCACCCCTGCTCCGCAGCGCGGAGCTCGACGCCGCGGCGCTCGCCCGCGCCGAGGCCGTGGCAGCCCGGCCCAAGGGCAAGCGGATGAAGCGGGAGAGCTCGATCCAGCGCTTCCTCGAGGAGCGCGGCGGTACGCTCTTCCTCGAGGCGCGGGAGCGCCTCGACCTGCAACGCGGCCCCGGCGCCTGGGACCCCGCCGCGCTGCTGGCCCGGTGGCGCCGCCACTCGGGCTTCAAGCACATGCTCACGCCCTCAATGAGCCAAGTCGGGCTCGCCACCGCGCAGACGAAGGACGGCTGGCGCGTCTTCATCGCCGTGCTCGCGCAGCCGCAGGACCTGCCCGAGAGCTTCGAGGGCTGGGAGACCGAGATCCACACGCGTATCAACGCGATCCGGGCGGAGTACGAGCTCCCCGAGCTCACGCTCTCCGAAGAGCTCTCCGCCGTCGCCCGCGCTCACAGCGTAGCGATGGCCGAGGGCGACTTCTTCAGCCACGTCGACCCGGCAGGGAACGGCCCGGGCGCACGCCTCCAGAATGCGGAGCTGCGCTACCTCAAGGTCACCGAGAACATCGCGAAGAACCTGAGGATCCCCGACCCGCTGACCGCCGCCGTCCAGGGCTGGATGAAGAGCCCCCCGCACCGCAAGAACATCCTCGACGAGTCGGTGGCGAAGACGGGCGTCGGCATCGCGCTGAGCAAGGACGGCATCGTCTACTTCACGCAGGTGTTCGTAGAGGAGAGGTAGGGAAAGGGTTTAGCCCACTCTTGTCCAAGATCGGTTCTGGTCCGGGTGCTCGCACGCCGGATCCGGCGTCGTCCTTCGAGCCTCTCCCCACGACAAACGCACCTGATCTCTTTCGCGTCCATGCGGAATTCTGTTGACGACGCCCCACAGGGACGTCGCTACGGCGGAATCGCATTCGTCTTCTTTCGTAGCGACGTCCCTGTGGGGCGTCGTCAAGAAC
>NPIF01008427.1_pt1 | contig 15342 bp, 9 predicted proteins | sample 8637461 | NCBI WGS metagenome assembly NPIF01 (sample SAMN07420641, study PRJNA396082) | bioreactor metagenome | isolation source: sample BR12 brine-fed electro-methanogenic bioreactor BR | place: Japan: Kochi | collected 2016-12-09
TTGAAGGGTGCGCCGGTCACGTTCAACTGGTGCCGCACGCGGCGGTATTCGTTGGGATTGCCGCCGGCCGGAACCTGGAAGCCCTGGGCAGTGCTGCCGGTGCCTGTCGCGTTGGTCAGCACGGTGAGCGACCAGTCACTGTCGTTGAATGTGCCGTCGAAGAAGACACCCGCCGCCTGAGCGGCGCCTGCGACGGAGATCATCGCGACAAAAGCTGCTGTAAACAAATACCGATTCATACATCTCTCTCCTCGGCCTTTCCTGGGCCGCATGTCACTCTCGCAGGCGACTCTGCCCGGCTACATCGCCGTGCCGTGAATGCACACTGTTCGTCGCTGCGGAGATTGGCATTCATTTGGCAGACGGCATCAAGCCTCGATTCAAGCGCAATGTTGTCGAGGAGGCACGCTTCCGGCGGGGACGCGAGCCGGCGAGGGCGCAATTCGCGCGCTACACCACAGGATGCAATCGAAACTCGTTGTTGTATTCATGAGACGGGTCCGAACGGCGTGCCGAACCTGATGAGATCTGTTCGCGTCCACGTTCCGCAAGCACTCGTGCGGTCATCGCTTTCACGCCGCAGCATTATAGCGAGGCTGAAAGTCAATCGGCTGTGAGGCAAGGTCGGACCGTCGTGCAGACACGACTGCATGTCGGGCGTCCTGTTCTCGACACAGGAGCGGATTCGTGGGTGGAGAAGATCATTGGGCCTGATTGTCCTAGCGGCGACCCGGAAAACGGAGTGACCGAAGCAGAAGGGGTTTCATGACACGCACTTGGCATTCTTCCGGCAGGGAAGTTACGGGGGTCTGGGCATTCGGGTCGAGAGAGGTGAATCACTTTGCCTTGGACTGCCTGAAGTGAAATACAACAAGGGCGACGCGTTTGACGGCGTCGCCCTTTGGATTGCGAACCTGTCGGCAGTGTTCGCGGCGATAGATTCGCCGCGGGTGTCGCCGGCATCGCATGTAGACTAGGCCGGCGGACTTTTCGCAGAAGCGATTGGCCGCGTTCATTCGAAGCAGCCGAGTTCATAACAGCCCGGGCCGTTGCGGGATGATCATAACTTCAGCCGGCGTCGCCCGGATGCTCATCGAGTTGCGGACGCCTGAGGCGCTCCGCTGACAACCGCGATCAGTTCGCGCTTGTCCGCGGAAGTCACATTCAGCGCCGGCGGCGAAGCAGCATCGCAATCGCGCCGCAGAACAGCACGGCCGTTGCGGGCTCGGGGATTGCCGTGAGCGTGACGTCGTCGACGAACATGACGCCGTCAGAGCCGTCGAACGCGCCGCCGTCCATCCAGACCATCACCAACGCCGCATCGGAATCGGCCGCCGCGACAAGGCCGGGGAAGGCCATTTCCGCGTACGTGCTGGTCATGCCGTTGAGTGAGAACAGGCCCGTGTCGCCTTTGATGCCGCCGCCGTGGCTGCCGTCGCTGTCCATCCAGAACACGCGGGTGAACGTGACGACGCCGGGGCCGAGGAGGTCGAGCTTACCGAAGAGCGATAAGTCGTAGGTAAGACCCGGAACGACGGAGTCGAGCGCCGTCTGCTGCTGCACTTCGGCGTGCGTGCCGACGGCCAGACTCGAACCGGTCACGGCGAGCCTGATCGCGTAGGAACCCGAGTTGACGTCGGTGTCGACGCGAGCGGATGCCGNNGGCCGCCGATGCCGGCGGGGCGAAGCCGGCGAGTTCGAGCCACGAATCTGCGTCGGCGCCGGTGCCGAGTTCAAAGCCGCTGTTGGCAACGATGTTCGCCGATGCCGGAGCGGCAATCGCCAACATCATGACCGCCACGACGGCGGCCGTTGCCCATTTTCCAATCAGTTTCATGTTTCCACCTCCCGCGATAAACGCGTTTGCCATTTGCCGCGTTGTCTTCCCGTCGCGGCATCGATCCGGGTTTTGCATCAAGATCCCACCGACGTTCGGCGGGGTGATTCTGATGTCAGGCGGCTTCTTCGGAAGCCGTTCTTGTTCCGCGGTTACACGCCGAGTGAAAGGAGGCTGGGGGCTTCCGCCGGATGCTTGTGGAAGAGAGAGGCCGCAGGACCGGCGGCTGCCCCCAGTGCGTGTGGCGCTCGATCGCAGGATTGACCGAACGCCGGTTCGGAGGACTTCACTTGGGCGTACATGTTCATTCGGTGTCACCATGCCGGCACGCGCCGGCCGAGGCTTTGTCCGTCATGCACCGAGCAACGACTGCACGAACACCTGCACGTCGAGACCGTTCGGCGTGCCCGATTCGTCTACGTCCGCCTGGCTGCTGTCGCAACTCGGATGAGCGGCGTCGAAGGCGGCCGGGTCGAGCACGGCGTCCACGAACAGCGGAATGTCGGCGAAGTTCAGTGTGCCGTCGCAGTTCATGTCGCCGAGATCGTCACCGCCCGAGCCGATTGCGTCGCCGCCGTTGATGAAGGCGATATCGTCGATTTCGATAANNTACCTCGGCGAGATTGACCGCGTCGATGAAGTCGGCCATCGGGATTTCGACGACGTGCCAGTTGCCGTCGCGCACAAAGCCATACGGATCGCTGCCGTTCTCGAATACAATCCACTTCTGGCCGATTTCGCTGACGTTGCCGCTCTTCATGCCGATGGAGAAGCGGGCGGTCGAGCTGGTCTTCATTGCGAATCGCAACTTGCTTTCGGGATATCGAAACGCCGTGAGGTCGTACTTGACGTTGGGTGTGAACGCGGCGCCGAACCAGGTGAAACCGGGCGCGGACGTCAAAGCAATGCTGTCAACGCCCTCGTAGGGATTCGTCGTGATCGGGTTGAGGGTGTTCTCCCAGATGAAGAAGTCGCCGTCCGTGCCCATGACGAACTCGCCCGCCGTCTTGTGATCGTCGTCTTCGCTGAAGACGGCGAAGTTGCCGTTCTCGGGCGTCGGCCGCGCGACGCTCGGAGCCCAATACACGTTGTCGACTGAGATATTGAACGTGCTGGGCGGCGCGTCGCCCGCCAGCATGAAGAGCTGGCCGATGGTGTTGAAGTCGATGTTGCCGAAACGATTGAGCGGGATCGCGACCTCATGCCACGCGCCGTCGCGGACGAGACCGAACTGCTCGCCGCCGTCAGTCAGCGGCAGCCAGAATTCGCCGCCGGCGGAACTCTTGATGCCGACTCTGAACGTGTGCGTCGACGAGGTCTTCATGTGCGCCATCAGATAGCCGTCGGTGTAGTTGCTCATGTTACGGTCGATGTGCGAATAAACACCCATGCCGAACCAGTTGCCGGGCGCACAATCGAACGACCAGGCCTCCCCGCCTTCGTACGGCGTCGTCGTTACGGCCGTCATGTTGTTCCAGATGTAGAGTTCGGCATCGCCGCCGTAGATCACGCTGTTGTTGACGGGCGTTGTCTCGGTGAAGATCCCGAAGTTGCCGGTCTCGGCGGTATCGGAGCCGTCGTAGATTTCGGTGTAGCCGTTGTCATAGACGCGGACGTAGTCAATCAGCATCTCGGCAGGGAACGGCGCAGTGATCTGGGCGGGATCGAGAATCTCAACGAAGTTGATGCCGCCCACCGCGAGGTTGATGATGATGAAGAACGGCTCGTGAAACTCCTCGAGGGAGTTTGCTTCGATGCTGCTGATATCCATGGCCCAGACCTGCTGGGTGTCGACATACGCGGTGAGCATCGACGGCGTCCATTCGAGCTTGAAAACGTGGAAGTCGTTGTTGAGGTCGTAGGGTGCGGTGAAGGCGTTGGCGTAGAGAGCGTAGCTGCCCTGGTAGTCCCAGTGGGCGGCGGCAGAGACGCGCCGATTCGTCACGCCTTCGTCGATCGCGGCGCGCATGCCCATTTCGAGAATGTCGATCTCGCCGCAAGCGGGCCAGGTATGCTGGCCGATGTTGTTACCGAGCAGCCAGAACGCGGGCCACAGCCCGTCCGCCAGATCGGGGACTTTGATGCGAGCCTCGATGGTACCGTACTTGAACGCGAATCGGCCGTGCGACTTGATGCGCGCGGACGTGAACGCCTTGCCCTGATAGCTCTCGCGATAGGCGGTGATCATCAGATTGCCGTTCTCGACGCGAACGTTCTCCGATCGCGCGGTGTAGAACTGCAACTCCTGGTTGCCGAATCCGCTGCCGCCAGTGTCGAAGGTCCACTTGCTCCAATCGATGCCGGCCCCGTCAAATTCATCGGACCAGATGGGTGTCTGGGCGTTTGCGGCTGTGTGGATCGCAAAGAGGGCCAGACAGACGACTGCTGCAGTTACGAAGTTCAAACCGGTTTTGGACATCCTGTGGTTCCCCGCGAGTGTGTTTATTGCCGGTCGGTCCAGCCTTTCGGGACCGATCAGCTTGCTATCAGGCAATTGTGCAAGCCGGGGCCTTGCGGCGAATCGGCTGCATGAATCAGATTGACGCATCCGCCAGTGAAAGCATCAACAGTTCCTGCAACTGTTTCATTCGTGCATTCTAACGAGTCCCGAACCCCAAATCAATGGCCTGAACACACGTCAGAGGCGTTTATTCCGGAAATTCAGCGTGGCAGCTCGGCTGATGAATGAAACGCCGCGGCGGCAAGGGAGTGGACCCGCCGAGTTGCGATTGCAATGGGATTCGCATTCGGACAGCCGCGGCGAAGGTCTGCGCGGCTCCTGGGATTCGATGCGGCGTGGCTGTCGGCCGACAACACCGGCCGGGCAGCAGGTTTTGTGGCTATCTGCCGAGGGGATCAGGCCCCGCGCCAGTTGATGGGCGGCTCGGGCTTGTTGTCGAGAATGTCTTCGATCGACTGCATGACTTCCGGCGTCAGGCTTGCTGCGATCTCGGGGGCCTTCATGTTTTCGACGACCTGTCGAGGCTTGGAGGCGCCGGTGATCACGGTGCTCACGCGGGGGTTTTTGAGGCACCAGGCGATCGCGAGTTGGGCGAGGGTGCAACCGAGTTCCTTGGCCGTGCCGGTCAGTTTTTTCGTCTTCTCAATCTTGCGTTTGCCTTCCTCATTGAGGATTCGTTTTCTGAGCCACTCGTAGTCTTCCAGCGCGAGACGGCTGTCCTTGGGAATGCCGTCGGCGTATTTGCCGGTGAGGATGCCGCTGGCGAGGGGGCTCCAGATCGTCGTTCCGAGGCCGATGTCGCGGTAGAGGGGGGCGTATTCCCGTTCGACACGGGCCCGCTGGAACATGTTGTACTCCGGCTGCTCCATGGTCGGCGGCACGAGATGCTCCTGCCGCGCGAACATGTACGCGTGGCGGATCTCCTCGGCACTCCATTCGCTGGTTCCCCAGTAGATGGCCTTGCCTTGCGTCACCATGTCGCTCATCGCGCGGACGCTCTCCTCAATCGGCGTCTCGACATCGGGGCGATGGCAGTAAAGGAGATCGACGTAATCCATTTGCAGGCGGCGGAGGGCGGCTTCCGTGCCCTCGACGATGTGCTTGCGGGACAGACCCCGATCATTCGGGCCTGAAGTGCCGAAGAAGATCTTGGTCGAGACGATAAGGTCGGACCGCTTCCAGCCCGCTTTTTTGATCACGTTGCCCATGATCGTCTCGGCCTTACCGGCGGCGTACCCCTCCGCGTTGTCGAAGAAGTTGACGCCCGCGTCGTAGACCTCCTTCATGCATTCGTAGGCGGTATCCTCGCCGAACTGGTCGGCGAAGGTGACCCAGGCGCCGAATGACAATTCGGAAATCTTCAATCCGGACGAACCCAGATGCCGGTATTTCATGATTATCCTCCTCGCTTCTGCATGAGCGGCGGAATCGCACCAGCCGACATGCAGCGTCAATGTACATGCACATCCTAGTACGGTCGAGCGGCGTCTGCCGACGGAGTTTTCGGAACCAGAGAGGCTCCACGCGCGGCGAATGAAACAGTTTCCTAAGTCAATAGATGTAGACTGGCATCGCGGCTTGAGGCGAATGCGCGCGGCCGCATTCAACTGCCGCGCTCGTGACATGTTCGGGTTAAGGGGTTCAAGAAAAACTCGGCGCAAAGGTGGTCACGGGATATACTCGTCTTAGCACGCGAGTTGCGTTGAATCCCGGAGTCACCCCGCAGCCATAGAGTCACGCCCATGACACCTGCCATCCGCCCGGATAAGGGTATGAGTCGCTCGGTGCAAGTTCACGGACACGTTTGCCATCGGGGCTGCGCAGAAAGCCACGGTCGCCATACTGAACCCGCGGTCGATGTTGACCGGAAGAACGCCGCATGATCACACAGACCCGCCATGCCACCGCACCACAGGACCGCATCTCGCTGCGGCAGAAGTCCGCTTACGCCGTCGGTATGTTCGTGAACAATCTCCAGGCGGCCGCGCTGCCGGCGATGATTGTCATTCTGAACATCGGACTGGAGATAAATCCATTCCTGGTTGGCTTGCTCTCGGCCATCCCTCGTATCTTCGATGCGATCTCCGATCCGATGGTGGGGTTTATCTCCGACAACACGCGAACGCGTTGGGGACGCCGGCGGCCTTTCATATTCGTCGGCGCCATTTTCTCCGGACTCATCTTTGCACTCATGTGGCAGTTGCCTGCGGGCCACAGTGAGATGTTCTATTTCTGGGTGTTCCTGGCCGCTTCCGTCCTCTTTTTCCTGGCGTACACGCTTTATGCGACGCCCTTTGTGGCCTTCGGCTATGAAATGACGGCCGACTACCACGAGCGAACAAGACTGCATGCGTTCGCCAATACAGTGGGTCAGATCGTCTGGCTGGGTGTGGGCTGGTTCTTCGCGATCATGGCAAGCGATCTGTTCAGAGACACGGTTCATGGCGCACGCACACTCGCCATCGCAGTGGGTGTGGCGGTCGCCGCCTTAGGGGTGATACCCGCGATTTACTGCCGCGAGCGGCAGACATCCCTGCCGGCGGTTTCCCGCGGACAGGGAATCCGGGCGAACACGATGGAGTTTCTCAGGGGAATCAAAGTCACGTTCAAGTGCAAGCCCTTTGTCAAACTGTGCGCGGCAACTTTTCTTGTATTCAATGGCTATCAACTCGGCGTCTCTTTTTCGATCTACGTAATGATCTACTACTTGTTCAACGGCGATAATGCTGCGGCCGGTGACTTGCTGGGCTGGTTCGGAACGCTCACAGCAGCAGCGACGATGGGAGTGATTCCACTCACAGGGTGGATCGCGACGAAGATCGGCAAGCGGCGCACGTTCATGATTACCATCTCCATTTCCCTTCTCGGCTATGCTTTGAAGTGGGTGGGGTACAATCCCGACCATCCGTACTGGCTGCTGTTCGCTGCGCCGTTTGTCGCATTCGGAACAGGCTCGCTGTTCACCCTGATGGGCTCGATGATCTCCGACGTGTGTGACTATGACGAGCTGACCACGCACAAGCGCCGCGAAGGCGTCTTCGGCGCGATCTACTGGTGGATGGTCAAGATCGGCATGTCGCTGGCCGGTCTCCTGACGGGCATTTTGCTGAACGCGTCCGGGTTCGACGTGAAATTGGCGGGCCCGCAGGCGGAGGAAACGCTTTTCTTCCTGCGGCTGTTCGACGTCGGCGTGCCGCTGATCACTTCGGCAATTGCTCTTCTCATCATGATGACCTACAAAATCACTGAGGAGAAGGCGTACGAGATACGCGAGGAACTGGAACGACGTCGAGGAAGGCTGGGGACGGGTGCTTTCCCGGTCATCATGGAGAGGGACGCGTGAGCGGGCGCCGCGGGCGATCCGGACAGGGCTGTTGAGAATTTGATGATCACGACAAACAACATGGATGCGGACGGCCGCTATGTGATTCGCGACTATGCCGATAGTCCGCCTTTTGCCAGTTTCCTGCCGGGAATCGCCGGACCGATGGGCAGACCGCTCTGGTCGTTTTACGTCAACCGCGGCCAGTGCATCACGAGTCTGGGCGTCGAGGGCAAGGACAAACCGATCCTCGAGTTCGAGCCCGCCAATCGCGCGTATCAGTCCGTTTCGCTGCGGGGCTTTCGCACCTTCATCAAGATTGATCGCGAGGGGGAGGCGTTCGCGTTTCACGAGCCCTTCATTCGAACCGCCCCCAATCTCGGCCTTGATGTCGAAATGCGGATCGGTCTGAACGACCTGCTGATTCGCGACCTCGACGAGACCGTGGGCATCGAGACGCGCGTGCTCTACTTCGTGCTCCCATCGGAGCCGTTCCCGGCGCTCGTTCGCCGTGTGATCATGAAGAACGTCTCCTCGGAAACGCTGACCGGCGAAATGCTCGACGGTGTGCCGGTCGTGATTCCGTATGGCGTTTCGAACGACATCATGAAGGCGATGAGCAACACGGCGATGGCATGGATGCGGGTCGAATCGCTGGACGACAGCGTTGCGTTCTATCGCGTGTCGGCGTCGCTGCGAGACGGTACCGAGGTGACGGAATACAGCGGCGGCAATTTCTATCGCTGCCAGGTTGAAGCTGAAGGCGAGGTTCGACCGCTCGAACCGATCGTCGATCCGAACCTTGTGTTCGGGCAGAACGCATCCCTGATGTATCCCGACGCCTTTCTCAACGAATCGCTCAAGGGGATCGCGGCCCGGCCCCAGGTTCGCGTGGGCAGGCTGCCCTGCGCGTTTGCCGGAACCGCTTTCAAGCTTGCACCCGGCGGCGAGATGACGTTGACGACGCTGCTGGGGCAGGTGGAATCACCAGCGATTCTGACGCGGCGTGCGGAGGCGATGCGATCGTCGGACTACGTGCAGAAGAAACACGACGAGGCGCGAGCGCTTGCGAGCGATCTATCGGATGTCGTTGCGACGCAGACGTCGGAACCGACTTTCGACTGGTATTGCCGCCAGAGTTTCTTCGACAACGTCTTGCGCGGCGGTTTTCCGCTGGTATTTGCCAATGAGCGTGAAACGCACGTGCATTACATCTACTCACGCAAGCACGGCGATCTCGAACGCGACTACAATGCGTTCCTCGTGCCCGCCGAGTATTACTCCCAGGGCAACGGCAACTATCGCGACATCAATCAGAATCGGCGTTGCGACGTTTTGATCGAGCCGCGCATCGGCGATCATACGATTCGCACATTCCTCAATCTCATCCAGGCCGACGGCTACAACCCGTTGGAGATCCGGCCGTCATGCTACGTCCTCGAAAGCGATGCGCTGGACGAGGCCGCCGCCATGATCGAAGGCCTCGATGACGCGCGAGCTCTCCTGCAGACACCTTTCACGCCCGGCCGGTTGTTGCAGACGATTGAGAATGCGGGGGCGAAGCTGACGGTGAATCCGGAGGCCTTCATCGCCTTCGTACTGTCGCACGCGAGCGAGGTGCAGAACGCGCGACATGTGGAAGGCTACTGGGTCGATCACTGGACCTACTGTCTCGACCTGATCGACACATATTTGGCAGTCTATCCCGATCGCCGCGATGCGCTGTTCTTTGATCGCAGGGACTACACATTCTTCGACAATGCGGCGCTCGTGTTGCCGAGGAGCGCGAAGTATGTCGCGGCCGGCGACTCCGTCCGTCGCCGTGGCTCCGTGCGGATCGATCCCGAGAAAGAGGGGTTGATTCGCAATCGCCGCGAGTTGCCGAACACGATGCGATCGCAGGGCGGCCTCGGCCCGATCTACCGGACTGATCTGTTCAACAAACTGCTGTGCCTCTGCGCGGTCAAATTCTCGACGCTCGACCCCTGCGGTATGGGTGTCGAGATGGAGGCAGACAAGCCGGGCTGGTACGATCCGCTCAACGGGCTGCCGGCGTTGTTTGGTTCATCCCTCTCTGAAACGTACGAGATCAAGCGGCTGATTGCAGTGTTGATCGACGCGGCCGCCGTTCACCCCGATCGCACCCTCGACGTTGCGTGTGAGGTGTGGGATCTGCTCCGCGGCCTGCGCGATGCGGTTGAGGCTGATGCCGAGCGACAGGACGACTTTGCGTATTGGGACCGCACGACGTCGCTTCGCGAGAACTACCGGCAGATCACGCGGCTGGGCTTCAGCGGCGAAGAACGCCATCTGAAACTCGGCGACGTCACGCGGCTGCTCGTTCGCCTGCTCGACAAGATCGAAGTGGGTCTCGAGAAGGCACGGCAATTGAATGCGGGCGTGCCACCCACGTATTTCAGCTACACACCGACACGCTTCAGCCCGCAGCGCGACGGGGCGGGCAATGTGCTGCGCGCTCCCGATGGGGCGGAACTGGTCCGCGTAGAGGGCTTCGAGCAGCACGCGTTGCCGCTCTTTCTAGAAGCCACCGTCAAGGAGATGAAACAGCAGCCGAGTACGGAAGACGCGCGGCGACTATATGCGAGGGTGAAGGACAGCGAGCTCTTTGACGACAAGCTGCGAATGTACAGGGCCAATGCGTGGCTGCGCGAAGAGAGCATGCATATCGGCCGCGCCCGTGCGTTTACGCGAGGTTGGCTCGAGAATGAATCCGTCTTCCTTCACATGCACTACAAATATTGCCTTGCGATGCTCAAGGCGGGTCTGTTCAGCGAATTCTGGGCTGAGGCCAAACGCATGCTGATACCGTTCCTCGATCCCGATGTGTACGGCCGCAGCATTCTCGAGAATTCGTCGTTCATTGTGAGCAGTGTTCACCCCGATCCGACGCTGCACGGGCGCGGGTTCGTGGCCCGGCTCAGCGGGGCGGCGGCTGAATTCGTGAACATGTGGGCGCTGATGATGTTCGGGCCGCAGCCGTTCCGCATGGAAGACGGCGAGTTATTGCTGGAGTTTTGGCCTTCGTTGCCGTGCTGGTTTTTCAAGCAGGACGGGACGCTGACGTTCACGTTTCTTGGTTGCACCCAGGTGACCTATCACAATCCGAGCGGACGTGATACCTTTGGCGACGATGCCGCCCGCCCGACGAAGATACGTTTGACGGCGATCGACGGCAGGACGACGGAAATCGCCGGCGATCGGATTGCAGAACCATGGGCGTCGGCGACGCGCGAGCGCAAGGTCGCCCGGATCGAGGTTTTTCTGGGCGATGAGTGAGGCGCCTCGACGCTGCGGAGGCAGGGTGGCGCTATCGCCAGGGCTGCGACAGCGCCGGGGTTCTTTGCATTAACGAGGTTTCTTGATGGAGAAGCGTGCGACGAAATCATGGGAATTCGTCGATGACGACGGCACATTCACGCTGCGCGGTGCAGGGCGGACCAGTGAGCTTTACTTCCCGCTCGCCANNTTACGCCGGACTTGCGGGGCGACGCAAAGACGAGCCAGAACGGTTTTCTATTGACGCCGTGTACGGCGCACGATCTCCATCACGATTCCACAGGCCGCAACTTCTGGATTCGCACGGAGGAGGGACAGGTCTGGTCGGCAGCGGGCAATTCGGCAGCGCAGCATGCGGCGAGGGCCGGCGATGAGACGACATTGCGAGCGGGCTTGCTGTGGCACGAAGTGACGCGGATGAACAAAACGCTGGGTCTGGCGGCCAAGCTGACAAGTTTCGTGCCCGTGGATGGGCCAAAGGTTGAATTGCTCTGTGTCGCGCTGCGGAATGTCGGAGACGAGTCGATCAGGATCACGCCCACCGCGGCAATACCTCTCTACGGGCGTTCGGCGGACAGCATTCGCAGTCATCGGCACGTGACCTCGTTGCTGAATCGCGTGTTCACGCGCGAACTCGGTGTCGTCGTAGACCCGACGATGGTCTTTGACGAACGCGGGCATCTGCCGAACGACACGCGCTACGGCGTCTTCGGCGTCGGCGCTGACGGCGAACAGCCGGTCGGTTTTTTCCCCTTGCTGGGAGATTTCGTCGGTGAGGGTGGCGGGCTGGATTGGCCGGCGGCTGTTGTGGACGGTCTCGATGCGCCCGCGGGGCCGGGTGAACGGTTCGACGGCTACGAGGCGCTCGGCGGACTGCGCTTCAAGACGATCGAACTCACGCCGGGGCAGACGGTTTCGTATCGCATCGCGATGACGATCGAGCAGGGTGACGAGCAAATTGATGTATGCAGTCTGCTGGCGGCAGGCTCCTTCGACGAAGCGCTGCGGCGAACGAAGGAAGTCTGGCGCGATCATGCGGATCGGCTCCGCGTGAAGACAGATGATCCGGATTTCGATCGCTGGATGCGCTGGGTCGGCGTTCAGCCAATTCTGCGACGCATTTATGGATGTTCGTTTCTGCCGCATCACGACTACGGCCGCGGTGGTCGCGGATGGCGCGATCTCTGGCAGGATTGCCTGGCGCTGGTGCTGACCGGTGACGAGCGCGTGCGCGATCTGCTGCTGGCGAACTACGGCGGCGTGCGGATCGACGGCAGCAACGCGACAATCATCGGGCAGGAGCCGGGCGAGTTTCTTGCCGATCGCGAGCGGATACCGCGCGTTTGGATGGATCACGGCGCCTGGCCATGGCTGACGACGAAGCTGTATATCGATCAAAGCGGCGATCTGGCGTTTCTGCTGGAGCCGCAGGACTACTTCCACGACATGCACATTCGCCGCTGCCGTGAAATCGATGATTCGTGGTCGGCCGGACCGGACACACGCCTGCGGGAATCCGGCGGTGGCGTGTATCGAGGGTCGGTGCTTGAACATGTGATCGTGCTGAACGTGGCGTCGTTCTTCAATGTCGGTGATCACAATTGCATCCGGCTCGAGGACGGTGACTGGAATGACGGCCTCGACATGGGGCGGCGGAAGGGCGAGGCTGTCGCCTTCACATCGCTCTACGGCCGCAATCTGATCGAGATGGCCGACATGCTTGACGCGATGGCGTCTCGGCTCGGCGTGGAGAACGTCGAGTTGCTCGACGAACTGCTCGTGCTCCTTGACACGTTAAGTGCGAATGTTAACTACGACGACGTCAGCGCAAAACAGCGCGTCCTGGCGAGCTACCTCGACGCGTGCGCGCGCGGCATCAGCGGGAAACGCACGAGCGTTTCAATCGCCGCGCTGGCGGCTGATCTGCGCAAGAAGGGCGAGTGGGTCATCAATCACGTGCGCCGCAGCGAGTGGATTGAAAGTGCCGAGGGCTTCGGCTGGTATAACGGCTACTATGACGGCGACGGCGCGCGACTTGAAGGCGATCATTCGAACGGCGTGCGAATGACGCTGACGGGACAGGCGTTCGCCCTGATGGCAGGTACCGCAGACGATTCGCGGATTCCCGAGATCATCCGCAGCGTGAATCACTATCTGTGGGATGACGCGTTGGGCGGGCCGAGGCTGAACACGAATTTTGGCGAGGTGTTGCTGAACCTCGGGCGTTTCACCGGCTTCGCATACGGCCACAAGGAGAACGGCGCGATGTTCTGCCACATGGCCGTGATGTACGCGTACGCACTTTACGCCCGGGGACATGCCGCGGAGGGGCATCGCGTGCTGGATGCGATCTACCGGCACGCGATTGATTTCGAGACGAGCCGCATCTATCCCGGCGTGCCCGAGTATTTCAACGCCCGCGGCCGCGGGATGTATCACTATCTCACCGGATCCGCCAGTTGGTACGTCTATACGATCCTGACACAAGCGTTCGGCGTCTGCGGCAGGCTCGGTGATTTATCGATTCGCCCGGCGCTGCTGGCGTGCCAGTTTAATGAAGATGGTGAGGCAGCCGTGCAGATGTGCTTTGCGGGTCGCATGTTGCGGCTCATGTTCAACAACCCGGCGGGCAAGGATTACGGCGCGTATTCGGTGCAGGCCGTTAAGATCGACGGCGACGAGGTGGGATATTCAAGAACCCTCCGCGGCATCGTCCTTCAACGCAGCGTGATCGAGGATCTCGACGCTGATGCGATCCATGACGTGCACGTGCTGCTGGGATAATGGGGAATTCGCGCTGCGCGGCCGCGCTGTGCGTGAGAGCAATCAACAGGAGATGCGAGGGGCCGATGTTGGTGAGACTCGAGCGATTCGGACGGGCGTCTTTCTGTGCCGCGCTGCTGCTCGTGTTGAGCGGAATCGCGTGCGCCGGCGGGCAGGGCAGCATTGAACAGGGGCGACCTGAGCCGGCGGTCAAGATCACGGCGGACACCGATGCAGCGGCGCTTGGCCGCGCGCTGATGGCGGGTCAATGGCTCGGCATTGGTATCAGTTACTCGGGATATCGCGAAGGTCAGAGCCCGGACTCAGGCGTGCATCCGACACCAGGGCAGATCGAGGAAGATCTCCGCATCATTGAAAAGAACTGGAGGCTCATCCGTCTCTACAGCAGCAACGTTTACAGCGAGAACATCCTGAAGCTGATTCGCGAGAAGCGCTTCGCCATTCGCGTCATGCTGGGCGCGTGGCTGGCCAGGGAACCGGGGCATGAAGAAGTCAACAAGCGGCAGTTGGACGAGTGCATCCGACTCGCGAAAGAGTACCGCGACATCGTCTTCGCGGTGAACGTCGGCAACGAGGTGCTGGTCGAATGGACGGCCCATCCTGTGCGCGAGGAGACAATGGTCGAGTACGTGCGCTACGTGAAGGCCCGCGTGGATGTCCCGGTGACGATCGCCGACAACTACGCGTGGTGGCGCGATGACGGGCAGATACTCGCCGAAGAACTGGACTTCCTCACGGTGCATACGTATCCGGTCTGGGAGCGGAAGGGCATCGACGAAGGGCTCTCGTTCACGATCGAGAATATTGAGAGCGTGCGCGAGGCGTTGCCGGGCATGGTGATCGTGATCGGCGAGGCGGGCTGGCCCAGCTACACCGAAGGCAACCTGCACGTGCCGCGGGCCGGGAACGAAGAGAATCAGAAGCGGTATTACCAGGAATTGACCAACTGGGCGGCGAAGAACGACATTACGACGTTCGTGTTTGAGGCATTTGACGAACCGTGGAAGGGGACTGGCACCGAGGGGCACTGGGGCCTGTTCTCGGTCGACCGCAAGGCGAAACTGGTGATGCACGAAGCGTATCCCGAGTTGGTGTCGAATGAACCCACGTCGCCGGACTACAGCAACGCGGTCGAAGCGAATTACGGCGTGAGCTTTGCCGACATGGTGCGAGGTTCGTTTGCGGACAAGATCAAGTACGGCACCGTCAATCCGCTGGGGCCGGCGATTCCGGTGCAGCGGGTGGGGCGGAGTGAAAACGCCGTCGATGGTGATGCGTCGCTGCGATTCCATCACATCGCGGACGTTTGGGGCGGCATGTACTTCATGTTCGCGACGTTCGACGCGTCGGAGTATGAGAATCTCGTGATCGCAGCGAACATCCCGGCCGACGTGGCGTCGCTTGAGTTGAAGCTCGAAGGGCCGTCGACGGTCGGGCACGTCGTGAACATGATGGACTATGCGAGCGGCGACGGGCCGAAGCCGGGTTGGCGGACGTTCGTTGTGCCGCTTGCGGCGTTCGACGGCGTCGATGTGTCGCGGCTGGAGATTCTGGGGTTCTGGAATCCGCGCGACGGCAACGATGAGCCGATCGATTGCGAGATTCTGCTGGACGATCTGCGCTTCGAGTAGGCCGGCCCAG
>NPIF01004551.1_pt4 | contig 15338 bp, 9 predicted proteins | sample 8637461 | NCBI WGS metagenome assembly NPIF01 (sample SAMN07420641, study PRJNA396082) | bioreactor metagenome | isolation source: sample BR12 brine-fed electro-methanogenic bioreactor BR | place: Japan: Kochi | collected 2016-12-09
GGATCGACGCCTGCTACGTACTGGGCGAGATCGGCAGCGATGCGATCGGCGCGGTGCCGGCGCTGATGAAAGCGCTTGCGGACTCAGATCGATCCATACGGAATGCCGCGATCGCGGCACTGATGCGGGTTGCTCCGGAGAGTCCGCAGCTCGTGGCGGGAATGCTGGAGAGTCTTTCGACGGCACTCGAAAGCGGGGATTGGCGGGTGCGGCGCGAGGCTGTCGAGGCGCTGAGACGGCTGGGACCGCGGGCGACGCCGTGCGTGCCGCAACTGATTCGCTTACTGAACGATCCGACCAGCGGGGCGGCGTTGGCGTTGGCCGAGATCGGGCCAGGTGCGCGGGAGGCGGTGCGGCCGCTGGCGGCGGCCCTGTCAGATCCTGACGCGCACGTGAGGATGCACGCAGCGTACGCATTGAGGCGGCTGGGCGTCGTCGCTCGCGACGCGATGCCGGCGCTGCTGGCGGCGATGCACGACGCGGACAAAGACGTCCGGATGCAGGCGCTGGCGGCGGTGGGACATATCGGCGGCGGCGAAAGCGGTTGCCTTGCGGCGCTTGCGACGGTGTTGAGCAATGAGGATGACGACGTGCGGCGGCGGGTGTCGGCGGCGCTGGGGCCGTTGGGGGCGTGGGCTCGGGCACTGGACCGGGAGCGGCCGGCGATCGATTCTTCCGGGCAGCGTCGCGTCGCCCGGCGCATGCTTGAGTTGGCGGGAATCGTCGCGCCGCCGGCGGCTGACTTTGCGGAAGCTGCGATGGCTGCGGCGACGGATGCCGAAGCCTGGAAGCCATTGTTCTATGTGACAATTGCTCACGCGGGCTGGGAGCAGGCCTGCGATGTGAAGGCATTGATCGGACTGGCGGGCGATGAGGACGAACGGCTCTCCGCAGCGGCGATCAATGCCTTGGGGGCACTGGGCGGGCAGGCGGCCGCGGCGGTTCCGGCGCTTGCGGCGGCGATGGATCACAATAGCCCGTGGATTCGGCGGGCGGCGGCGGAGGCGCTGGGGCGAATCGGTGCCGGCGCGGCGGCGGCGGTACCGAGTCTTGAAGCGCATCTGATCAACGAGTCGGAGCAGGTGGCGGCGGCGTCCGCGATCGCGCTGGGGCGTATCGGCGCCGCGGCGGAAGAAGCGACAGATACGCTGCACGTCTTGAGCGCACACTCGAGTCCGTCGGTTCGAAGTGCCGCACTGACGGCACTGGAGTCAGTGGCGGCCGCGCAAGGCGGCGCGAAGCAGCCTGCCTCGGGGGTGTCGCGGCGCATCGCTGTTACGGGCGAGCATGACTGCGCCTATTGAGGGGCCGACGCCGGCGGCCGGCGATTCGCCGCAGGCATCCGCGAACACATCATTGTGAGCAGTCCCTCGCCCGCTTGCGGATGGGGTCATCAAGCAGTCTAATGCACTCATGCAACGATCGAACAAGTCCGGATGGAACCGCGTTATCGCTGCGCTGCTGATGGCGGCGGTGTCGAGCGCGATGACGGGGTGCGGCGTGTTCGGGGTTCCGGCGGATGCGAACCGCGCCGTGGACGCCTGGAAGGAGCGCACGGGTGAAACGGACCCCTGCCGCATTGATGCCATGCAGCACTGCGTTGGCGGCTCGGCGGCGAGCGCGGCGTGCGGGCCTCTGTGCGCGGCGCTGCTGGGTGAGGCACTGGAGGCGTTCGAGAACGACGGCGATCCGGCGGACCTGTTCAACAACAACGCGGGGATCGGATGCGGGCGGCGGATCGACGGAACGGCGCAGGGAGCGGTCGCCTGTTGTGAAGCGTTGCTCGACGCCGTTCCGAGCGGACTCGATCTGTCGGGTCGGTGCGAATAGTCAATGCCGGTCAGCATTGCCCGGCGATCCTCATGCAATTGTGCCTACGCCGATGACCGCAGACACTTATTGCGATCCTAATCAGCGACTCATCAGGGATTAGCGGCATGGCGTTAGCTTTCTTCTCCGAAGGGAGCTTCGATGCGGACCGACCTTCGTTGCGAACCGGCGACATGAGTCCGGAGGGTAGACGAGAGGGAGAGAGCTTTCCACCTGTTCACACGATCCTCAGTCTTCGCCGTCTGCCGATTCGCGGAATGAAGGGGCCATCGAGCATAAATCCGGGAAGGGCCCGTCGCAACGATACTCGCCCATCGTTTCGACGAGACCTTCCCTTCCCTTTCAGGGGCACGCGGCGGTCAAGTCATCAACATGTTTTCTGCGGTTTGCGCGGCGGCGCAATCACAATCTCAACACGATTGAGGAATCTGTTTACGAGGGTTGCTCCGCGTGCCGTTCGGCGTCGGCGTGCTGCCGGGCTGCGGCCAGGCGGAATTCGTACGCGTCCCGCGCAATCCGGCCGAACGGCGCGCCGCACTCGGGGCATCGCGGCTCGGCCGTTGCCCGGATGTCGTAGCCACATTGGGCACAGACGCCGGCGGATTCCCTCCGTCGTGCGAGGTAGATGCGCAGGAGCAGCAAAGCCAGCAGCAACAGCGGCGGCAGGACGAGCACGATTGCAAGGCGACTCAGCGGTGTGCGGATCAGCAAAAGCGTCGGCCCGCCCCACTCATCCCAGTAGACGCGGCCCAGCCAGCAATCGACAAGCGCGCCGTAGCCGTCCGAGGTCATCAGGGCGTAGCCCGCCACCTGAACCGGCGGCGGATCGGGCTCGGCCTGCGGGTTCGCGATGCTCGGCGGCGTGTTCTTCCGGCCGAGAAGTTCCGAGAGAATCGCGGCGGGCGTCTGCGCGCGGGCTTGGGCATTGATCGCCTTCAGCCTCGATTTGTAGTCGCCGAACATGAGTACCAGGGTTTCCTGTTGTGCTACGATCGCGAAACCGGGCGGTTCAAACACGATTCGATGTTCGTAGGTCGGCGATTGATGGAGAGGAATGAGCACGAGCGTGAAGACGAGCGGGAGCGTCGCCGCGCCCAGGAGAACGTAGTGCCGGCCTTTCAGTTGACGCCACATGACCCGGACCTTTCCGGACGGATTGTACCGAAGCAGACGAGGTGGGGTAAGTCGCGAATCGGCCGCGATTCGCGGGCGGCGTTGTGGCTCGGTGATTTGCGAGCGGATTTCCCGCTTGGCGTGTGATCTGATAAGCTGGAGGGGCGAAACAGGCTCCAGGGAGAATCCGATGAGAATTCAGTTCCTCGGCGCGACTCGGCAGGTCACAGGCTCTCGATACTATCTTGAAGCGGGCGGGCTGCGGCTGATGATTGACTGCGGCATGTTCCAGGAACGCGATTTCCTGGGGCGGAACTGGGAGCCGTCGCCGGTTGCTCCGAATTCGATTGACTATCTCCTGCTCACGCATGCGCACCTGGATCACAGCGGTCTGTTGCCGCGTTTTGTTCACGGCGGCTTCAATAATCCGATCGTGACAACCGCGGCCTCGAAAGACCTGACCGAGATCGTGCTGCGCGATGCGGGACGGATTCAAGAGGAAGACGCGGCATTCAAGAAGAAACGGCATGAGCGCGAGAAACGCAAGGGGCCGCATCCCGTCAAGCCGCTCTACACGCAGGGGGATGTCGAGCAGGCGCTGCCGCTGATCCGCTCGGTGGTCTATGACAAGCCGATCGATCTCAACGATCGGGTCAGCGTCACGTTCCACGATGCGGGCCACATCCTCGGTTCGGCGATGCTTGAACTGAAGGTGAATGAGAACGGCGCGGAGCGGACGATCGTCTTCTCGGGCGACATTGGTGAATGGGACAAGCCGATCATTCGCGATCCGAGTGTCTTCGAGCGTGCGGATTACGTGGTCATGGAGTCGACCTACGGCGCCCGCGATCGCAAGGATGAACGACCGGTGGAAGACCAGTTGTGCGACATCATCAATGAGACGGTCGAGCGCGGGGGCAACATCATTATCCCGACGTTCGCGATCGAGCGGGCCCAGGAGCTGATGTACTACATTGGGCTTCTGCTGCGGGAGGATCGGATTCCTCACCTGATGTCGTTCCTCGACAGTCCCATGGCGGTGAACGTGACGGAGGTGTTCCGGCGTCATCGAGATTGCATGGACGAAGAGGCGGTCCGCATCCTCGAGTCCGGTCAGCCGTTGTTGGCATTCGACGGCATGCATCTTGTGCGCAGTGTGGCGGATTCGAAGGCGATCAACCGCATAAAAGGCTCGTGCATCATCATGGCGGGGTCGGGCATGTGTACGGCGGGCCGGATCAAGCATCATCTCGTCAAGCACATCTCGCGGCCGGAGAGCACGATCCTCTTCGTGGGATACCAGTCGAAGGGCACGCTTGGTCGCAGCATCGTCGGCGGCGCGGAGAAGGTGCGAATCCACGGTACGCGGCACAAAGTGAACGCGAGAATCGCGCAGATTCATGGGCTCTCGGCGCATGCCGACCAGTCGAGCCTGCGGCGCTGGGCGGGGCATTTCACCAGCCCGCCGAAGTTGCTGTTTCTCACACACGGCGATGATGACGCGAGCGAGAAGCTCGGCGAACTGCTGACGCAGCGTAACGGATTCGAGGTCAGGATCCCGAGCTATCGCGACGAGTTCGTGCTTGATTGACGGGCCGCGGAGGCGNNCACCCGGGGTTTCGCGCAGACGCAGCGGTGCCGGTTTCAGAAGCCATCAGGCAGCGATTACGCAGCGGCGGCATCGGGCCTAATAGGTCGGCGCCTGAGCGGTTGCTGCCTCCGTCCATTGCACGTCCAGCGTCAGCCATTCAGGGTTTTCGAGATCGTCGGGGGCAACATCGGCCATGATAAACGAGTCGTCCGACGCATCCGCAACGAACTCGATGGACACGTTCCGCCCATGTCGACAGCAATCCGCTCCTCCATTGCATCCGATCGGTTCAAGCTGGTCCGTCGCGGCGTTGAGTTTCCACGCCGAGAGCGCGACCCGCGGCCCGAGACCGAGAACGCGCACCGTGATCGTCTGCCCCCTGGCCGAATTCGGCAGCGCCCAGAAGATGTCCTTGCCGTCGGCGGGGCAGGAGGGACTATCGGCGTCGTTTGCATGGTCATTCGTGATTTCACCGGAAGCCTCGCCGGGCTGAGGCACTGGTATCGCATCAGCGTACGTGTCTCCCTGCGACAGGTCGGTCACGGCCTTGGTGTTGTCGAGCCACAGCATGACGGTCTGACCTTCCTTCGCCGGCATGCCGCCTCTGGGAAGCTGGTCCACCACGGTTCCGTCCGTCACGGCGGACATGATTCGGGCGTTCAGGTGCATGCTGTTGAGTAGCTCCATCGCCTTGTCCTTCGGCGCGCCTTGCGCCAGCCCCCAGCCGTCGCCGGTCAGGAACGGGACGTGGAGCAGACCCTGTGCTTGATAGAACTGAACCAGATAGTTGGACAGCCGGCGCTCGTTCATTTTCTTCTTGCTGGATTTGTCCCAGTCGCCCTTGCAGCTGACGATGCACTCGCCGGGAACGTCCGTGATGACCTCTTTGGATCGTGCATCGCCTGGAACGCGAAGGTAGAGATTCGCGCCGTGAAGAAGAACCCACTGGGTTTTCCGCGTGACGGGATCACGAATGATCAGGTAGCCGGAGCCTTCAGCGCCGCCCTCGACCCAGGATTCCCTATCGTCGACTTCCAGATCCTGGGCAATAGTCATGGTCCTGAAGCGCACGGCACTCCCTTGTCCGGTTACCGCCGACACATGCTCGACCTTCGTTCCGCCTGAAGCCGATTCACCGCCCGCTCCAAGGAGCAGAGGGAGCAGCAGCAGACACGCGGCTGAAGCCGAAAGCACAGGCGTAGTGAAAATCCTCATGATGACCTCCTTCTGTTTTGAGTGTTGCCGGCAAAATGAACAGCGCCTGGTCGGCGACTAAGGATGTTCCAATCGCCGGCCGTGATTGTGACGGACGTTTGCCACCCATGCGGCGGCGACTAATGCGAGCAGCATCGCGATTGCGACTCCGCTCGGGCTGATCAGAGTGTGATACCGTGCCGCGACAGCGAGTGCGGCGGCGATTGCAACAAAAGGCGATGCCACGATTGCGGCAAGACAGCAGAGAGTCCCAAGACGTCCGACGCGAAAGAGCATGCCCGCGATTGCCCCGATAGCGGCCGCAACAAGAAAAGCACAAAACTGAAACAAGGGGATCGCATGTCGCATCCGCCGACCCTGGAGGAAGTCGCTGATGGCGGTCGCATGGAGGAACGCGTGAAACTGCTCCTGTTCACCGGTCCGGGTCTCGGTGACGCTCCGATCGGGGTTTTTTTTTTTTTTTTTTCGATTGTCGCCGATCAGGATGACCTTGCCGACGAAGCGAGCTTGCAGTTCCTTCTCGTTCATGCGCAGGACAGCCTCATACGGCACGGTATGCTGATCGAGAACGTCCTGCGAGGGGACGAGCGTGTCATAGTACAGCGCATACCGATTCGCACAGCTCGTGCCCCCGGCGACGCCGACTGTCCAGCCGCGGCGAGTTTCGCTCGCCACGTGGACCTGCGTCTCGCTGCTCGATTCGATCAGTCGCGGGTTCTGCGGGGATTGCCGCGAGTAGCGCACTGTCACGCGCATCAGTCGATCGTCGGGATCCCATGCAAAGCTGGGTGACCAGTCATCGAAGCGAACGACCTCTGTCGCCGCCAGGGACAATGAAGGCGTCGGTGGTCGTGGGGGATGCGCCACGGCAAGCAGCGGCCCTCGCACAACGCCGTCGTAGACGCGCAGGTGAATCCAGCCCCATCCGTCGATCTCGGCGGCGATGGCCGGGCTCAGGCGGGGCTTCCCATCGCCATCGACTGCGGCCGCGCCGACGATGACCTTTATGCCTTTATCGTGCAAAGCGCGGATGCCTTCCACAAAGGCATCGTCGTATTCGGGCTGGCTGCTCTGGAACTTGATGTCCCAGACAACGGCGGCGGGTGCGCCGAATGCCAGTCGGCGCATGAGTTCACCGTGCAGGCTGCGCCAACTCTTGACGCTTTTTTGCCTCACCTGCGGCAGCTGAAGTTCCGCGGCAATCGCAGGAAGCTGCTCATAAGTTTCATCATTGAGTGAAATCACGACGACATCATCGGACCACGTCTCCGGGACAAAACGCGCGGCGAAGCGATCGAAGCGCTGATCCAGCGACGCGGGGACGTGGGGCTTGAGCAGGAAGCTGAGCGTCGCCGCTGCAAGGACGATCAACGCCACCGCCGCCGACTTGCGATGAACCGCGAACCTCCTGAGCCATTTGCCCGCAAAATAGGTGAGGCTGTCGGGGCGGGCCAGAATCGGTTGGCCGTCGAGGTAGCGTCCGATGTCCTGCTCGAACATCTCAACGGACTGGTACCTACGTTCGCGATCCTTCGCCAACGCCTTGAAGGTGATTGTCTCGAGTTCCTTGTCGACCCTGCGATCGCGCGTGCTGAGCCTTGCGGGCGGGGCTTCGGCGATGTTTCGCAAGACGACGGCCATCGGGCCTCTGACGTTGTACGGCAACGAGCCCGACAGAATCTCGTAGAGTATTATGCCCAACGAATACACGTCGGTCCGGGTGTCGATCAGGTCGGGATCGCCTTTTGCCTGCTCGGGTGAAGCATACGCCAGCGTGCCCATGAACTCGCCAGGGATCGTGACGGGTCCGGCGTGATGAAGGTCGGTGCCGGCCGCCTTTGCCAATCCGAAATCCAGAATGTGGGGTTCGCCCGAGGAATCAACGCGGATGTTGCCGGGCTTCAAGTCGCGGTGAATAACTCCCTTCTGATGCGCATACGCAACCGCGCGGCAGATCTGTTGAAACAGGCGCAGCCGCTGAACCTGTGTGGGCCTTGCGGTCATCATGTAAGTGTCGATCGGCACGCCGTGGAGGTAGGCCATCGCGAAGTAATACCGGTGATCAGACGTAACGCCGCTGTCGAAAACAGTCACGATGTTCGAATGTCGGAGATTCGCAATGAGATCGACTTCGCGTTCGAATCGCCGACGGTGCTTATCTGAGTCTCCGGAATCGGGCAGCATGATCTTGAGCGCGACGACGCGCTTCGTCGTCTGTTGTACCGCTTTGTAGACGACGCCCTGCCCGCCTCGATGGATTTCGTTGAGGATCGTGTATCCTTCGATCGATTCGAATGGTGTGGATCGCACTTCTCCTCGTTCAACGTGCTGGTGCGTGGTCTCCGGCGGCGTAGTGGAGGAGATCGGTGAGTCGGAAGCGCCGGGTCCGCCTTCTGCATCCTGCATTTGATCTGCGCGGTTCATCGGAAGCGTCGGCCTGATCGCGCACGCTCCCTGCTGCGCGTCACGAACGGCATCCGCGCAGGCTTTGCACTGAGTGAGATGCGCTTCAACGCGCAAACATTGATCCGCCGGAAGCGTGCCGCGCAGCAGTTCCTCGATCTCTCTTGATGTCAGACACGATGCCATCTGCACGACCCGAATAACTTGCAGTAGGCGTAATTGAGATGTTCATTGTAACGTCTAAGGTAGATCTGGGGAGACGGAATGCACCGATGTGTTGCCGCGCACGAGTGCCAAGCTTGTGAATCTCGGGCGATGGAGTGTGGCCCAAAGTGGTGCTTGTGTGGATAATCGAATCTGCGGATGGCTTGGAACGGATTGGCTTGTCTTGGTCGTGGATGCACCTGATTGAGTGCGGCGGGGAGGTGAGGTGGGGGCTCGGTGCGGTGAGGCGGATGCTCACGGCGGCAGTGACGCCGGCGGCTTGACTTCGTCGTGCGGATGCGGAAGACGGGAGAATCGTGGCTTGCGCGAGTCGCCGCCATCCGCTTGTGCGGCGCACGAACGGCTGTCGTTACGGAACGAGCCTGACGCTGCGGCTGCCGAACACAACCTTCATGAAGGCGCGATCTGTGCGGCCGGGTTTGCTAGAGAGGTTTGACAGGAAGCTGCGCGTCTCCGTGACGGTGATGATTCGATGGCCGGTTTGGGTATTCGACTCAGCCCGCCAGATGCCCCCTGCGAATAGTCGCAGGCTGACGCCGCGTGTGTCGACCAATCCGGCTTGCGCACAGGATTGATCATCGCGGAGCGTCTTCGAGCCCGCACCGCGTCGCGTGGGTGTCAACTCCTTGAGCCCGCTCGTTGGGGCCTTGGTTCGCCGCCGCTGAAAGCACCTGATGCCCACTGAGCGGGTGCGTCTTCAGGCTGCGGCCGGACGCAAACGCCCCTTGCCTCGCCGCCGGGGCTGTGGTATCTTGCTGCTCTCGTACCAGGGCGGCGCCGCCGGACCAGGGATGCGTCGTCCGGGATGGAGGATCGGTCTGCTGCCGGCACGACCATCAACACGAATGCATTGCAGGAGAGGTGGCTGAGCGGCTTAAAGCAACGGTTTGCTAAACCGTCGTACGGGGTCACACCTGTACCGGGGGTTCGAATCCCCCCCTCTCCGGTTCCACGAGCCCTGAAGTGACGTAAAGTACGATCACTTCAGGGTTTTTCATTTCACGATCTGCCCGCGATTCCTCGTTTGTGGAAGTTTTTGTGGAACTTTGTGGAACGAGGATTCTCTGATGGCAGCATCACCAAGACAACGGAAGCGTGGTCAGCATTCTTCACGGCGCGTCGGTCGCGTCACGATCTAGGCATCCGCGCGCGAGGCGCTTTGGGCGGGCAAACCCCCGTCGCTGCGGCGGCGTGGTAGGGAGGTCCGAATACGAGGATCACAGGCATGGAACGAATACAGGCAGCGGTAACGGTCCACGGGGAGGCTTTTGCGTTCGAACTCTGCGGCAGGGAGCTGAACCTGCCGCCGGCTGGGAGGCTTTGGTACTACTGGTTGGATACGCGCTCGATGCGTGGAACCGGTTCCGACGGGAGCATGCGGTCGTGTACGCGTCAGGATGCAAAATGGGTTTCTGGTCCTTCGCGGTCTTCGGCCCCGGCCACCGTTGTTCCCACGGCCAGCCGGTCGCGGGAGCCGGGAACTGAAGGTCGGCCGGCTCGCACGTCAGCATCTCCCACGCGTAGAGGGTGTAGGAGCAGCACGAGAAGTGATATCATCGGCGGGGGCAGATTGGTAGCACGGGAATCGCCAGGGTGAACATGGATCAGTGTCCGAATAGGGAAACCTCATATGAAGCGATCATTCATCAGAGTCGGCACCGCGCTCATTCTTCTCCCCATCGGGTTGGCGGGATGTGCTCCGCCAAAGACCCACTCTGCCGTAACGCCGGTACCGCAGACAGTCGAGGGGTGGGCTTCACGGCATGAGAGCTTCAACAAGCGCGCCCAGCAGGGCGATATTGATCTGGTTTTCATCGGAGACTCCATCACTCACGCTTGGGAGACTGTGGGGAAGGAGGTCTGGGACCGGTACTACGGCCACCGCAAGTCGGTGAATCTAGGCATCAGCGGCGACCGTACTCAGCACGTGCTTTGGCGGCTCGACCACGGGAATCTGGCGGGAATCTCGCCCAGAGTAGCGGTACTGATGATCGGCACGAACAATTCGAACGGGATAGAGAATACCGCGGAAGAAATAGCGGACGGCATCATCGAGATTGTCAAGTTGCTGAGGTCGCGACTGCCTCGGACCAAGGTGCTGGTCTTGGCGATCTTTCCACGCGGTGAATCACCGAACCCACAACGAACTAAGAACGCCACGGCGAGTGAGATGGCAAAGAAGATTGCTGATGGCAGAATGGTCCATTACATGGACATCGGCGAGCATTTCCTCCAAGCAGACGGGACCCTGACGCAGGAGATCATGCCCGACTATCTGCATTTGACACCGAAGGGCTACCGATTCTGGGCGATTGCAATAGAGGGCAAACTAAGAGAATTGCTTGGCGACTAGCAAGCAGCGCTACCGCATCTCTAGAACCGTTGGCGAAACAGAGATTCGGCAGCGAGACGACGCCCACCGGCGCGCTGGCTCATCCAGGGCAGCAGGTGCGATCGAGCAACGAAGGCGCAGTCACGAAGCCGTGCTACGGAGACGCTCCGGGAGGCAGACGCTATGAGTGAACCGTGGGATTTGACCGCAGCAAGCCAGCACATCATTGCGATGCACCAATACAGCGTAGCCGTCCTACCTGTCGGCGCAACCGAGGCACATAATCGTCATCTGCCCGAAGGGCAGGATGTGCTTCTGACCACACATGTGGCCCGGGAATGCTGCCGGATCGCCTGGGACAAGTGTCAATCGGTTGTGTGCCTGCCTACGTTGCCGTACGGCGTGGACTGCAATCTGATGTCCTTTCCGCTAACGATTCACGTATCCCAGGCGACACTCGACAACTTCGTACGCGACATCGTCATGTCCCTGCGCCGACACGAGATTCGCAAGGTAGTGCTGCTCAACGGGCATGGGGGTAACACATTTGGTCCCCTTATCCGTCAGATTCAGGCTGACACCGATGTGCATGTCTTTCTGTGCAACTGGTGGCAGGTTGGGCAAGACCGATACGACGAGGTCTTTGACAAGCCGGACGATCATGCCGGTGAGCTCGAGACCTCGGTGGCATTGGCGGTCTGTCCGGAACTGGTGGATCTGAAGTCGGCTAAAGACGGACGAGCCAGGCCGTTCCGATTTGAAGCATTGCGTCAAGGATGGGTCCACACAAGCCGAGAGTTCTCTCGATTGAACGATCACTGCGGAGTGGGCGATCCAACCCTTGCCTCAGCTGAGAAGGGGCACACATATCTGGATTTAGTCTGCGATCGAATCAGTGCATTTCTTGTTGAGTTGGCTGCTGCGCCTATCGACGCGCACTTCCCGCAGGTCGCGGATTGGACCTGACCGAGGCATGGACCAACACCAGCAAACGTCGTTCAACGCGGCGACTGGACTCGAGATAATGTCATGCGTGCTTTCTGAGCCGCGTTGGTTTGCCTTGAGGTCCGTCGCTCAATGTCAAGCGCGGTCAGCTCCCTTACACAAGATCCACAGCGTACCTACTGGCCGAAGCTGCCATTGGCTTATCAGCGGGCGGGCAAAACGTACCACCGATGGGCAGGTTCGGCGCGGCCACTCGGCGCGCAAACTCGGCCACCTTTTTCTGACCCAAGTGCCCTCAGCACAAGGGTGTAAGGCATTGGGGCGGAAAAAGGTTCGGAAAATGGCCAGACGGTTGGAACCCGCCCAATCGTGGTCGGTCTTAGCCTGCCCGGTGACACATTGGCTGGGCCTCCCGTCGGCAAACTACCTCTTCTCGATCTCACCAGGCTGCCTGATGGGCAAGGCAAGTCCATGCTGGGCCGGATTGGACTCTGACAGGCCGCATCAAAATGGTATGCTGGTACTTACGATATCACGGACCTGAAGGCAGCCGCCTCGCCGGAGATGCTCCATCATGCCCAACCGAAATCACATCCTGCTGGCCGCAGTCACTTTGTTGCCATGTATCCACACTCCGGCATCCGCGCACGATCTGTTTCGCATCACCGTCATTGACAGTGAGACAGGTCGTGGCATCCCCCTTGTGGAACTGACCACGACCAGCAAGGTTACCTACATTACCGATAGTGCCGGGGTGATTGCATTCAACGAGCCGGGGCTGTTCAACCAACAGGTCTTCTTCTCGATCAAGAGCCACGGGTACGAGTATCCGCGGGACGGCTTTGGATACGCCGGCGTTGCATTGCATGTGACACGGGGCGGAAGTGCTACAGTTAGACTGCGTCGGGTCAACATAGCTGAACGGCTCTATCGCATTACCGGCCAGGGCATTTATCGAGACAGCGTTCTTCTCGGGGATAAGCCCCCGATCGAGAGCCCAACTATCAACGGCTTGGTCATGGGGCAGGACACCGTGGAGGTGATCCCATATCGAGGCAAGCTGTACTGGTTCTGGGGCGACACTGACTGGCCTCGATATCCGCTTGGCAACTTTGCAGTCTCCGGGGCACGCTCTCGTTTACCCACGGACGGCGGACTTGATCCGGAGGCGGGCGTCAATCTCCGCTACTTCATCAACGAAAACGGCTCATCCAAGAAGATGTGTCCAATTGATGGTCCAGGTCCGGTGTGGATTGACGGGCTGATGGCGGTCAGCGACGAGGCGGGAGAGCAGCGCCTTATTGCCAAGTTTGCCCGCATGAAGAGCCTCGGGGAAACGTATGAGCGTGGATTGGCGATGTTTAATGACAAGGAGGAAATCTTCGAGCCAGTCCGCCGGTTTGATCTCTCCGCCCCGCTCTATCCTCGCAGCCATGCCGTCCTGGTCAAGGCCGGCGCCCAAAAGCACTTCTATTTCCCCTCGCCGATTCCCGACGTGAGGGTCCGTGCCAAATTGAACGACATCAAGGAGCCCTCCGTATACGAGGCGTTCACCTGCCTTGTTCCCGGAAGTCGATACGACGAGAAGAAGCCAGCCCTGGACCGTGATGGAGAGGGCAAACTCGTCTGGGCGTGGAAGGCGGACACCGCGCCAGTCGATCATGCCAAGCAGCACGACCTGATCCAAGGCGGCCTGATCAAGCCAGAGGAGGCATGGCTACACCTGCGGGACGTAGAGACTGGCGAAGCCGTCCTGACGCATTCGGGTTCAGTCTTTTACAACACTCATCGCAAGCGATGGATTATGATCGCCCAGCAGCAATGGGGTTCGCCCTCGTTCATCGGGGAGGTCTGGTTCGCCGAGGCGGATACGATTCTCGGTCCCTGGGTCTATGCTCGCAAGGTCGTCAGCCATGACGACTACTCGTTCTACAACGTGACTCACCATCCCTTCTTCGATTCGGAGGGCGGCCGGCGAATCTACTTCGAGGGCACGTACACCGCGACGTTTTCGGGGAGCCCCGTGAAAACACCGAGGTACGATTACAATCAGATCATGTATGCCCTAGACATGGATGACCCCAGGCTGGCCCTGCCCGTTCCCGTCTACGAAACGAAGGGCTCAGACGGCAAGATCGAGTACTTGACGGGTGGCAGCATATCCGCACGAGATGCCTGGAAGAACGTCCGGCGTGTGGCCTTCTTTGCCCAGCCTCCTAATCGTCGTTGTGAAGGGCTCGTTGCAGTACTATCACAACCCGGAGAAGAAGGCACGGAAAGCCCAATGCTCAGAACGACACCACTGGGGAAATCCCGGGACTTGGACCAGATTGTGTTCCTTGCACTGCCATCAGACCCCGCTCCTGAGCATCCGGTCAGCGTTCCGCTCTTTGAGTACCATCAGGCAGAGACGGGGAAACGGTTCTATTCGATCCAAGCGGGATTGTCAGTAGCAGGTGCGAAACGCGCGGAGAAACCTGTCTGCCACGTCTGGAGCAACCCTGTCGGGACACTCTATCTCGATCCCGAGACTGAACCTGCCGACACGGATTGAGCCTCCGGGTCAGAGCCATGTCAGCGAAGACCATGCCAACCAAGTACGCGCGGACCTGAATGGACGAGCGCCTTGCATGCCCGCGGCTCGGAATTTCCCAGTGGCCTCACAGCACCATGGGCCGCCTTGCGCTCCCGCTGCAGCGGCAGAAGTCCTGGGGGCGGCCTCCCGCAGAATCGCGTTGTCCAACTCTGTGTAGCCCAGCGGTCGGTTCAGCCTGATTTCTCAGCCTGCAATTGGGTCAACTTTGCGTCAAAGTACACGATACGTGCACTGTGCCCTGCACCCTCCAAACGGCACCTCGAAATCACCTTCCCGCAGCGGCCAGTTCGGTCAGGAACGGAATCAGAATCTCACGCCGAATACGCTGCGGGGTGCGTTGCGCGTTGCCTCGTTGATTGGATTCGGCTTTCGCCGACTCGAACATCGACGAGTATGAAAACACGCTTACACTTCCTGTCATCTCATGCGCGATCTCGATCTGACGTAGCACCACAGCCGCGGCCTCCTCCGGTGTCTTGTCGTGATGGTGGCCAAACCAGAGGCACGGGATGACAGGTACAGTTGAATTGTGCGCCAACCAGGGTCCGATCTGCCGTTCGAATACCGCGGGATCGTCTGTGTAGTTCATCAGCAGGACTGCGTCGATGACGCTGCGATCCATCCATGCGCGCGCATCCTGAAAGTAACGTCGCGTTGCACGATCCGGATCGCTGGCGACGGAAGCAGTGAGAACGGCCTTGGGGCGAGCTTCGCGCAGGGCTGCCTGAATCTCACCGACAAGCTGAGTCACCTGATCGGCTCGCCACCGGCTCCATTCATCGATGTCCTCATCGGGCTCGAGGTTCTTCTCCGCCTTGTAGATCGCGAGTGTGCGGGCGTCGCGCGGATAGTCCGGGACGACCTCGCCTTCAATGACGGGTTCGCAAGGGAACCTGATATAGTCCAAGTGCAATCCATCAATCTCGTATCGGGCCGCGATGTCGCCACACAGTTCTGCCAAGTACGCGCGCACCTCCGGCAAGCACGGGTTGATACTGACGTACCAGCCACGTTCCTTGTCGCCTACCTTGTGTTTCAATGGCTGCCGGACGCCGTCTTTGTCGTACCAGAACCAGTCGGGATGCGTA
>NPIF01001414.1_pt2 | contig 15333 bp, 11 predicted proteins | sample 8637461 | NCBI WGS metagenome assembly NPIF01 (sample SAMN07420641, study PRJNA396082) | bioreactor metagenome | isolation source: sample BR12 brine-fed electro-methanogenic bioreactor BR | place: Japan: Kochi | collected 2016-12-09
TGGTTGCCAAGATCATCGAGTAAGGAAACAGCGCAAGGAAATCAGGCAGGTGCAGGGAGTTTTGCCTTGTGCCTGCCTCCTTGTTTTTGTGAGTCACAGGCCAGTAGCTCAATTGGCAGAGCGGCGGTCTCCAAAACCGCAGGTTGGGGGTTCGATTCCCTCCTGGCCTGCCATTATTTAGTGCCGGCCTACCAGACGGCGTGGACAGTTAATGGCGGATAAAATCAAGTTGCTACTGGCGGCGGTGGTCCTCGTTGGGGCTGTCGTAGCCTTCTATTATTTTGCGGACATCATGCTGTTTTTGCGTGTGGTGGGGCTGCTTGTCGCCGTTGGTATTGCTGCAGCCATCGCCGCGCAAACCGAAGTCGGTGCCGGTGGACTGAACTTCCTGCGCAGTGCGCTGGTTGAAGTACGCAAGGTGGTTTGGCCGACTCGTAAGGAGACGATGCAGACCACCCTGGTGATCCTGGCGATGGTGACGGTCATGGGCCTCTTGATGTGGGCCTTCGATGCCCTGCTCGCCGTGATGGTGCGTACGCTGACGGGTTAAGGGAGTAGAGGAATGGCTTTGCGTTGGTATGTAGTCCATGCCTATTCCGGGTATGAAAACCAGGTCAAGCGCTCGCTGGAAGAGCGCGTGAAGCGCGCGGGCCTTGAGGATCACTTCGGTCAGATACTGGTGCCGACCGAGGAAGTGATCGAGATGCGCGAAGGACAGAAGCGCAAGAGCGATCGCAAGTTCTTCCCCGGTTACGTGCTGGTTCAGATGGAGATGACCGACGAGACTTGGCATCTGGTCAAGGACGTGCCGCGCGTCATGGGTTTCATCGGCGGTACGGCCGATCGTCCCGCCCCGATCACGGAGAAGGAGGCTCAGGCCATTCTGGATCGCGTGCAGGAAGGTACCGAGAAGCCGCGGCCGAAGGTGCTGTTCGAGCCCGGCGAGGTCGTGCGCATCATCGACGGCCCGTTCAACGATTTCAATGGCGTGGTGGAAGAGGTCGATTACGACAAGAACCGCCTGCGCGTTGCCGTGCTGATCTTCGGCCGTTCCACCCCGGTGGACCTGGAGTTCAGCCAGATAGAGAAAGGTTAGTAACGTAGGGACGATGGATGCCGCGGGTTGCCGCGGCTGATGTCGTTTCTGCATTTTTGTAACAGGGGAGCCGCAAGGCGCTTGCACCCACTTAGGAGTAGCTCATGGCTAAGAAGATTGACGCTTATATCAAGCTGCAGGTAAAGGCCGGTCAGGCCAACCCCAGCCCCCCGGTTGGTCCCGCTCTCGGTCAGCGCGGTGTGAACATCATGGAGTTCTGCAAGGCGTTCAACGCCCAGACCCAGGGTGTGGAGCCCGGCCTGCCGATCCCTGTCGTAATCACCGTTTACAGTGACCGCAGCTTCACCTTTGTCACGAAGACCCCGCCGGCCTCCATCCTGCTGAAGAAGGCCGCCGGCATCACTTCCGGTTCCAAGGTGCCGAACCGTGACAAGGTGGGCAAGGTAAGCCGTGCCCAGCTGGAAGAGATCGCCAAGACCAAGATGGCCGATCTGACGGCTGCCGACATGGATGCCGCGGTGCGCACCATCGCCGGTAGCGCCCGCAGCATGGGTATCGAGACGGAAGGGGTATAAATCATGGCCAAACTGTCCAAGCGTATGAAGGCTGTGCGTGAGAAGCTGGTTGCCGGCAAGCTGTACGCCGCCGATGAGGCTTTCACTCTGTTGAACGAACTGCCCAAGGCCAAGTTCGCCGAGTCCATCGACGTCGCCGTTAACCTCGGCGTCGATCCGCGCAAGTCCGATCAGGTCGTGCGCGGTTCAACCGTACTGCCCAACGGCACCGGCAAGACCGTGCGCGTTGCAGTGTTTACCCAGGGCGCCAATGCCGAGGCCGCCAAGGCCGCCGGTGCCGACATCGTCGGCATGGATGACCTGGCCGAGCAGGTAAAGGCCGGCAACATGAATTTCGATGTGGTCATTGCCTCCCCCGATGCCATGCGCGTCGTCGGCCAGTTGGGCCAGATCCTCGGCCCGCGCGGTCTGATGCCGAACCCCAAGGTTGGCACCGTGACCCCCAATGTTGCTGACGCGGTGAAGAACGCCAAGGCCGGTCAGGTGCGTTACCGTACCGACAAGGCCGGCATCATTCACTGCTCCATCGGCAAGGTTGGCTTCGCGCCCAATGCGCTGAAGGAAAACCTGCAGGCGCTGCTGGCCGATTTGCAGAAGGCCAAGCCCAGCACCGCCAAGGGCAGCTATATGAAGAAGATCACCGTGTCCACCACCATGGGCCCGGGGATCGTGCTGGATCAGGCTTCTCTGGCCTGATTCCGGAGCGCCGTGTAAACGGCGCGGGATCTGTATCGACTTTTGACCGCCGGCAGCGATGCCGGTGTACGTCGAAGACCGCAGGTGCAACAGCTTAATGTTCGTGTAGAACGCCTGCGTAGACGGTGTCACCCTGTCAGGTTTACCTGTGAGGGCCACCGTAGAGCGGAATCGGAGCAGTCAACCGGTTCCATCAAGGGTGGTGCGTGGTTGGGCAGCTGTCTCGCCCGCCCCGTACACGTTATGTAACGAGAAGAGGTGATTTCGCGTGGCTCTCAATCTTGAACAAAAGAAGACCATCGTAGCCGAAGTCGCCGAAGTCGCTGGCAAGGCACACTCCGTCGTCGTGGCGGAATATGCCGGTCTGACTGCCGCTCAGATGACCGACCTGCGCTCCAAGGCGCGCAAGGAAGGAGTCTACGTGCGTGTGGTCAAGAACACGCTGGCCCGCCGTGCCGTCGAAGGCACCGAATTCGCCTGCCTGCAGGAGACCCTGATCGGTCCCCTGATGGTGGCGTTTTCGCAGGAAGATCCGGGCGGCGCTGGCCGTGTGATCAGCGAGTTCGTCAAGGGCAACGATAAGTTGGTGGTCAAGGCTGTATCCATCGGCGGCAAGCTGTTGCCGGCTGCCGAGCTGGCTCGCCTGGCTCGCATTCCGAACAAGCCGCAGGCAATCAGTCAGCTGATGGCCGTGATGAAGGCTCCGGTAGGCAAGCTTGCTGCAACCCTGGCCGCCGTGCGCGATCAGAAGTCTGCCGCCGCTTAAGCCGGGCACAGTCCGGAAACCATTCAATTCGCTGCGTAACAGCAGCAATGAACAGAAATTACAGAGGTTAGTATCATGGCCGTTACCAAAGAAGACATCCTGGAAGCCGTTGCCAACATGACCGTGATGGAGGTCGTTGACCTCATCGAGGCGATGGAAGAGAAGTTCGGCGTTACCGCTGCCGTAGCGGTTGCTGCCGGTCCCGCTGCCGGTGGTGGCGCTGCTGCCGCTGAGGAGCAGACCGAATTTACCGTCATCATGACCAGCTTCGGCGAGAACAAGGTCAACGTGATCAAGGCCGTTCGCGCCATCACCGGCCTGGGTCTGAAGGAAGCCAAGGACATGGTCGAAGGCGTGCCCTCCACCGTGAAGGAAGGCGCTTCCAAGGCCGAAGCCGAAGACGTGAAGAAGCAGCTGGAAGAAGCCGGCGCCAAGGTCGAGCTGAAGTAATAGCGCCGTCCTTAACAGGCGGTGTCTGTCGGGAGTACCTGACATTATCGGAATAGCAACGGGGAACCTGATGGGTTCATTCGTAACGCCAGGGATGGCGCTGTTAGTTTGAAGAAACACTGGCTGGTGGCTGATATGCCACCGGCCTTTTTCCGCTGGGCAGCGGAAGTGAACACCACCGGTGACCGCGGAGCCGGGTAGATTTGTCTCCGGCGCGGTTGTTGGACTCACATGTGCGAAGCTGAGGAACTCTGATGGCCTACTCGTTTACTGAGAAGAAACGCATCCGCAAGGATTTCGGCAAACGCCCCAGCATCCTGGATATACCGTACCTCCTGGCCATTCAGCTGGAATCGTATCGTAGTTTTCTCCAGCCCGATGCCGCTCCGGAACAGCTGCGTGAGCAGGGTTTGCATGCCGCCTTCCGTTCGGTTTTCCCGATCACCAGCTATTCGGGCAATGCCGCGCTGGAGTACGTAAGCTATCGTCTCGGCACCCCCGTATTCGACGTCAAGGAATGCCAGCTGCGCGGCATGACCTATGCAGCGCCGCTGCGTGTCAAGGTTCGGCTGGTCATTTATGACAAGGACGCCCCGGCGGGTACCAAGCCGGTCAAGGACATCAAGGAGCAGGAAGTGTACATGGGCGAACTGCCGCTCATGACGGAGAACGGCACCTTTGTGATCAACGGTACCGAGCGTGTCATCGTCTCCCAGCTGCACCGTTCCCCCGGCGTGTTCTTCGAACACGACAAGGGCAAGACCCATTCCTCCGGCAAGCTGCTGTTCTCTGCCCGCGTGATTCCCTACCGCGGCTCCTGGCTGGACTTCGAGTTTGATCCCAAGGACAGCGTGTTTGTCCGTATTGACCGTCGCCGCAAGCTGCCGGCGACCATACTGCTGCGCGCGCTCGGCTACACCAATGAAGACATCCTCGGGCTGTTCTTCGAATCCGATACCTTTACCTTCGGTAAGGAAGGACTGGTTCTGGATCTGTTGCCGGAGCGCCTGCGTGGTGAAACCGTCGATTTCGACATCACGATCAAAGGCAAGGTACTGGTCGAAGCCGGCCGGCGCATCACCGCGCGCCACACGCGCGAGATGGCCAAGGCTGAGATTTCGACGCTTGATGTTCCCGTCGAATATGCCGCCGGCAAGGCGCTGGCCCATGACGTGGTCGACACACTGACGGGCGAAGTACTGGCCCAGGCCAACGATGAGTTGACGCTGGATACCCTGGACAAGATGCGCCAGGCCGGTGTTACGTCGTTCCGCACTATTTTTGCCAACGATCTGGATCACGGCCCGTTCATCTCCAGCACGCTGCGCATCGATCCGACCCGCACCCAGCTGGAAGCGCTGGTCGAAATCTATCGCATGATGCGTCCCGGCGAGCCGCCGACCAAGGATGCCGCCGAGAACCTGTTCCAGGGCCTGTTCTTCAGCGAGGAGCGCTACGATCTGTCGGGCGTCGGCCGCATGAAGTTCAATCGTCGTGTCGGCCGCAAGGAAGTCGAGGGCACCGGTGTTCTCACCAAGGAAGACATCATTGATGTCCTCAAGGTGCTGATCGACATCCGCAACGGCAACGGTGTGGTGGACGACATCGACCACCTGGGTAACCGTCGTATCCGTTCCGTGGGCGAAATGGCGGAGAACCAGTTCCGCATCGGCCTGGTGCGTGTCGAGCGCGCCGTGAAGGAGCGTCTGTCCCTAGCGGAGTCCGAGGGCCTGATGCCGCAGGAGCTGATCAACGCCAAGCCGGTTTCCGCCGCGATCAAGGAGTTCTTCGGCTCCTCCCAGCTGTCGCAGTTCATGGATCAGAACAACCCGCTGTCGGAGATCACCCACAAGCGTCGTATCTCCGCGCTGGGCCCGGGCGGTCTGACCCGTGAGCGCGCCGGCTTCGAAGTCCGCGACGTACACCCGACCCACTATGGCCGTCTGTGCCCGATTGAAACGCCGGAAGGTCCGAACATCGGTCTGATCAACTCGCTGGCCGTGTTCTCGCGCCCGAACGATTACGGTTTCCTCGAGACGCCGTACCGCAAGGTAATCGACGGCAAGGTCACCGACGAGTACGAATACCTGTCGGCCATCGATGAAGGCGAGTTCGTGATCGCCCAGGCCAATGCCGTCGTTGACGGACAGGGCCGCCTGGTCGACGAACTGGTGTCCTGCCGCCACATGAATGAGTTCACCTTGTCGCCGCGCGAGAAGGTCAACTACATGGATATTTCGCCCAAGCAGATTGTCTCGGTGGCGGCATCGTTGATTCCCTTCCTGGAACACGACGACGCCAACCGCGCGCTGATGGGTTCCAACATGCAGCGCCAGGCCGTGCCCACCCTGCGTCCGCAGAAGCCGCTGGTCGGTACCGGCATGGAACGTGCCGTGGCCATCGACTCCGGCACCACCGTGGTCGCACGCCGCGGCGGTGTGGTGGACTCCGTGGACGCCAGCCGCATCGTGGTGCGCGTCAACGATAACGAGACCGAGGCGGGCGAGTCCGGTGTGGATATCTACAACCTGACCAAGTACACCCGCTCCAACCAGAATACCTGCGTCAATCAGCGCCCGCTGGTCAATACCGGCGACGTGATCGCTCGCGGCGACGTTCTCGCTGACGGTTCGGCTACCGACCTGGGTGAGCTGGCCCTGGGCCAGAACATGCTGGTCGCGTTCATGCCGTGGAACGGCTACAACTTCGAGGACTCCATCCTGGTGTCCGAGCGCGTGGTGGAGGAAGACCGTTACACCACCATCCATATCGAAGAGCTGACCTGCGTGGCCCGCGATACCAAGCTGGGGCCCGAGGAAATCACCGCCGATATCCCCAACGTGGGTGAGAGCGCGCTGGCCCGCCTGGACGAGGCAGGTATCGTTTACATCGGTGCCGAGGTTACCTCCGGCGACATCCTGGTCGGCAAGGTCACCCCGAAGGGTGAAACCCAGCTGACGCCGGAAGAGAAGCTGCTGCGTGCCATCTTCGGCGAGAAGGCCTCCGACGTTAAGGACACCTCGCTGCGCGTGCCGTCCGGCATGAATGGCACCGTCATCGACGTGCAGGTGTTCACCCGCGACGGTCTCGAGAAGGACAGCCGCGCCAAGGCTATCGAGGAAGAGGGACTTGCCCAGGTGCGCAAGGACCTGATGGATCAGCGCCGCATCATGGAAGATGACATCTTCCAGCGTGTGGAGAAGATGCTGCTCGGCAAGGTGGCCGCCGGCGGTCCCAACAAGCTGAAGGCGGGCGACAAGATCACCAAGGCCTATCTGGCCGAGGTCCCCACTGAGAAGTGGTTCGAGATCCGTCTCAAGGCGGAAGACGCCAATGCCCAGATGGAGCTGGTGGTCGAGCAGATCAAGCAGCTGCGCAAGGACTTCGAAGAGCAGTACGAAGACAAGAAGCGCAAGCTGACCCAGGGCGATGACCTGGCTCCGGGCGTATTGAAGATGGTGAAGGTATACCTCGCCGTCAAGCGTCGCATTCAGCCCGGCGACAAGATGGCGGGCCGTCACGGTAACAAGGGTGTTATCTCCATGATCGTTCCGGTCGAGGATATGCCCTACAGCGCCGACGGTACCCCGGTCGACATCGTGCTGAATCCGCTGGGCGTGCCCTCGCGTATGAACGTCGGCCAGGTGCTGGAGACCCATCTGGGGTGGGCCGCGCGCGGTCTCGGCCTGAAGATCGGCCGTATGCTGGAAGCCAAGTCCAAGGTGGAAGAACTGCGTACCCTGCTGGGCAAGATTTACAACACCAGCGGCACGAAGGAAGACCTCGACAGCTTCAGCGACGAAGAGATCATTTCTCTGTGCATGAACCTGAAGAAGGGCGTGCCGATGGCAACGCCGGTATTCGACGGTGTGCATGAAGAGGAAATTCGCCAGATGCTGCGTCTTGCCGGCCTGCCCGAAACCGGCCAGACCACGCTGCACGACGGCCGCACCGGCGATGCCTTCGACCGCAAGGTCACGGTGGGTTACATGTACATGCTGAAGCTGAACCATCTGGTGGACGACAAGATGCACGCCCGTTCCACCGGCCCGTACAGCCTGGTTACCCAGCAGCCGCTGGGCGGCAAGGCCCAGTTCGGCGGTCAGCGTTTCGGTGAGATGGAAGTGTGGGCGCTGGAAGCGTATGGCGCCGCCTATACCCTGCAGGAAATGCTGACGGTGAAATCCGACGACGTGAACGGCCGTACCAAGATGTACAAGAACATCGTGGACGGCGATCACCGGATGGAAGCCGGCATGCCCGAATCCTTCAATGTGTTGATCAAGGAAATTCGCGCATTGGGTATCGACATCGAGCTGGAACAAGAATAGTCCGACGCAAGCGGCGCCCGGTAATCCGGGCGCCTTTGGCGAACGGCAAGCGACGGACAACTGAGGAGAGACACGGTGAAAGACCTTCTGAATCTTCTGAAGCAGCAAGGCCCGATTGAAGACTTTGATGCCATCCGCATTGGACTGGCATCCCCGGACAAGATCCGCTCCTGGTCTTTCGGCGAAGTAAAGAAACCGGAAACCATCAACTATCGCACCTTCAAGCCGGAGCGTGACGGTCTGTTCTGCGCCAAAATCTTTGGCCCGGTGAAGGACTACGAATGCCTGTGCGGCAAGTACAAGCGCCTGAAGCACCGCGGCGTAATCTGCGAGAAGTGCGGCGTGGAAGTGACGCTGGCCAAGGTGCGCCGCGAGCGCATGGGCCACATCGAACTGGCCAGCCCCACCGCTCACATCTGGTTCCTGAAGAGCCTGCCGTCCCGTATGGGCCTGTTGCTCGACATGACCCTGCGCGATATCGAGCGTGTGCTGTATTTCGAAGGCTTCGTGGTGATCGATCCGGGCATGACTCAGCTTGAGCGTGGTCAGCTGCTGTCCGATGAGGCTTACCTGGACGCCATCGAGGAATACGGTGACGAGTTTGACGCACGCATGGGCGCCGAGGCGATCTACGAGCTGCTGCGCAGCATGGATCTGCAGGCCGAGGCCACCAAGATTCGCGAGGAGCTGCCGACCACCAACTCCGAGACCAAGCTGAAGAAGTACACCAAGCGTCTGAAGCTGATCGAAGCCTTCCTCGAGTCCGGCAACAAGCCGGAGTGGATGGTGATGACCGTGCTGCCGGTGCTGCCGCCGGAGCTGCGTCCGCTGGTGCCGCTGGAAGGCGGTCGTTTCGCCACGTCCGATCTGAACGATCTGTATCGCCGCGTCATCAACCGCAACAATCGTCTCAAGCGCCTGCTGGACCTGTCGGCACCGGACATCATCGTGCGCAACGAAAAGCGCATGCTGCAGGAAGCTGTGGACGCCCTGATGGACAACGGCCGTCGCGGCCGCGCCATTACCGGCTCCAACAAGCGCCCGCTGAAGTCCCTGGCCGACATGATCAAGGGCAAGCAGGGCCGCTTCCGCCAGAACCTGCTCGGCAAGCGCGTCGACTACTCCGGTCGTTCCGTCATCGTGGTGGGCCCGACCCTGCGCCTGCACCAGTGCGGTCTGCCCAAGAAGATGGCGCTGGAGCTGTTCAAGCCCTTTATCTTCTCCAAGCTGGAGCGCCGCGGCCTGGCCACCACCATCAAGGCGGCCAAGAAGATGGTCGAGCGTGAAGGTCCGGAGGTGTGGGATATCCTCGCCGAGGTCATTCGCGAACATCCCGTGCTGCTCAACCGTGCACCGACCCTGCATCGTCTCGGTATCCAGGCTTTCGAGCCGGTGCTGATCGAGGGCAAGGCCATTCAGCTGCATCCGCTGGTCTGCGCGGCGTTCAACGCCGACTTCGACGGTGACCAGATGGCCGTCCACGTGCCGCTCTCGCTGGAAGCCCAGCTGGAAGCGCGCGCGCTGATGATGTCCACCAACAACATCCTGTCGCCCGCCAACGGCGAGCCGATCATCGTTCCTTCGCAGGACGTGGTGCTGGGTCTGTATTACATGACCCGTGATCGCGTCAACGGCAAGGGCGAGGGCATGGTGTTTGCCGACACCGCCGAGGTGCTGCGCGCCTATCAGACCGGCAACGTCGAACTGCAGGCCCGCATCAAGGTGCGCATCCGCGAGGTACTGCTCGACGAGCAGGGCCAGCGTGAAGAGAAGGTGAGCCTGAAGGACACCACCGTCGGCCGTGCCCTGCTGTTCGATGTGGTGCCTGACGGCATGCCGTTCGAACTGGTCAACCGTCCGCTGGTGAAGAAGGCCATTTCGCAGCTGATCAACACCTGTTATCGCCGTCTCGGCCTGAAGGATACCGTGATCTTCGCCGATCACCTGATGTACACCGGCTTCCGCTACGCAACCCGCGCCGGCGTATCCTTCGGTCTGGACGACATGGTCATTCCGGACGAGAAGGCCGACATCCTGGGCCGTGCCGATGCCGAAGTGAAGGAGATCGAGAACCAGTACATCTCCGGTCTGGTCACCAACGGCGAACGCTACAACAAGGTGGTCGACATCTGGTCGCGTACCAATGACCAGGTCGCCAAGGCGATGATGGACAAGCTGGGTACGGAAGAGGTGGTGGACGCCAAGGGCGACACGGTGCGTCAGCCGTCCTTCAATTCAGTGTTCATGATGGCCGACTCCGGCGCCCGTGGTAGCGCCGCCCAGATCCGTCAGCTGGCCGGTATGCGCGGCCTGATGGCCAAGCCGGACGGCTCCATCATCGAAACCCCGATTACGGCGAACTTCCGTGAAGGTCTGTCGGTATTGCAGTACTTCATCTCCACCCACGGCGCACGTAAGGGCCTGGCGGATACCGCACTCAAGACCGCCAACTCCGGTTACCTGACCCGTCGTCTGGTCGACGTGGCGCAGGATCTGGTGGTGACCGAGGAGGACTGCGGTACGGTCCATGGCGTCACCATGCAATCCCTGATCGAGGGCGGTGACGTGGTCGAGCCGCTGCGCGAGCGCGTGCTGGGCCGAGTCACGGCCGAGGACGTGTTTGTCGCCGGTTCCGATGAGGTGGCAATTCCGCGCGGCACCCTGCTGGACGAAAAGTGGGTGGCGCGCCTGGAAGACATGTCCATCGACCACCTGTACGTCCGTTCGCCCATTACCTGCGAAAGCCGCTACGGTGTGTGTTCCGCGTGCTACGGCCGCGATCTGGCCCGTGGCCACCGCGTCAACGTGGGTGAGGCGGTCGGTGTCATCGCCGCCCAGTCCATCGGTGAGCCGGGTACCCAGCTCACCATGCGTACCTTCCACATCGGTGGTGCGGCCTCCCGTTCCGCTGCGGTGAACAACATCGCGGTCAAGAGCAACGGTGCCGTGCGTCTGCACAACATCAAGCTGGTTGAGCACGCCTCCGGCAACCGCGTGGCGGTGTCCCGTTCCGGCGAACTGACCGTATTGGATGAGAACGGCCGCGAGCGCGAGCGCTACAAGGTGCCCTACGGTGCCGTGATCAGCGTGGGCGACGGCGATGCCGTCAAGGGCGGCCAGGTGGTGGCCACCTGGGATCCGCATACCCATCCTGTTATTACGGAAATTACCGGTCGCGTTCGCTTTACCGACTTCGTCGACGGCGTCACCATCAACCGTCAGACCGATGAAGTTACCGGCCTGTCCAGCCTGGTGGTCACCGATCCCAAGCAGCGTGGCTCGACCGGCAAGGACCTGCGTCCGATGGTCAAGCTGGTGGACGAGAAGGGCAATGACGTGTTCATCCCGGGCACCGAACTGCCGGCCAACTACTTCCTGCCTGCCGGCGCCATCGTCAACCTGGCGGACGGCGCTGAGGTGGGTGTGGGTGACGTCGTCGCCCGTATCCCGCAGGAGTCGTCCAAGACCCGTGATATCACCGGTGGTCTGCCCCGCGTGGCCGACCTGTTCGAGGCGCGCAAGCCGAAGGAGCCGGCCATCCTGGCGGAAATCTCCGGTACCCTTAGTTTTGGTAAGGAGACCAAGGGCAAGCAGCGCCTGATCATCACCCCGACCGACGGCAGCGATCCGCATGAGGAGCTGATCCCGAAGTGGCGTCACGTCACGGTGTTCGAAGGCGAGCACGTGGAGAAGGGCGAGGTCATCGTCGAAGGCGAGCCGACCCCCCACGACATCCTGCGTCTGCAGGGTGTGGAAGCGCTTGCTAACTACATCGTTAACGAAGTGCAGGACGTTTACCGTCTGCAGGGCGTGAAGATCAACGACAAGCACATTGAGGTCATCGTCCGGCAGATGCTGCGCAAGGTCACCATCAAAGAAGGTGGCGACACCAAGTTCCTGCAGGGTGAACAGCTGGAGCTGGCCCGGGTGCAGGAGGAGAACGAGGTGGTCATGGCGGGGAACAAGATGCCCGCCACCTACGAGCGCGATCTGCTGGGTATCACCAAGGCGTCGCTGTCCACCGAGTCCTTCATCTCGGCGGCATCCTTCCAGGAAACCACCCGCGTTCTTACGGATGCGGCGGTTACCGGCAAGATGGACGAGCTGCGTGGCCTGAAGGAGAACGTCATTGTGGGCCGCCTGATTCCGGCCGGTACCGGTCTGGCTTACCACAACGAACGCCGCCGCAAGCGCCACCAGTTTGGTATAGAGGAGCCGGTTCTGGAAGAAACCACCCCTGCGGTGGTGGCTGAATCCGGGGGCGGCGAGTAACTTTCCGGCGGGTATCACCCGAGAAGGCGGGGGTTGCTATTGACATAGCCCTCCCGTGTTCTTAGAATCCCGCTTCTTTTTCACAGGCCGGTGTTTTGCCGGCCTGTTGCTTATTTTGGCTGGAGTCGAAGAGACAAATGGCGACGATTAACCAATTGGTACGCAAGCCGCGGGTACGCCCGGTAGAGAAGAGCAAGGTGCCCGCCCTGGAGAGCTGTCCCCAGAAGCGTGGCGTGTGCACCCGCGTGTACACCACCACCCCGAAGAAGCCGAACTCGGCACTGCGCAAAGTTGCGCGTGTGCGCCTGACCAACGGCTTCGAAGTGACCACTTACATCGGCGGTGAAGGCCACAACCTTCAGGAACACTCCGTGGTTCTGATTCGCGGCGGCCGTGTAAAGGACCTGCCGGGTGTGCGTTACCACACCGTGCGCGGCACCCTCGACACCTCCGGCGTCAAGGACCGCAAGCAGGGTCGTTCCAAGTACGGCGCCAAGCGTCCGAAGTCCTAATCGTTTAAGGAATTACGGGTATGTCCAGAAGAACGAGTGCCACCAAGCGCGATGTGTTGCCGGATCCGAAGTACGGCAACAAGATGCTGTCCCGCTTTATCAACATCCTCATGCTGAGCGGCAAGAAGGCCGTCGCCGAGAAGATCGTCTACGGCGCGCTGGATCGCATCGCCGAGAAGAGCAAGGGCGAGCCTCTTGCCATGTTCGAGAAAGCGCTGGGCAACATCCGCCCGATGGTGGAAGTGAAGTCCCGCCGTGTCGGTGGCGCGACCTACCAGGTACCTATCGAAGTGCGTAATGACCGCGGCGTCGCCCTGGCGATGCGCTGGCTGGTGGACGCTGCCCGCAAGCGCGGTGAGAAGTCCATGGGTCTGCGTCTGGCCGGCGAAATTATGGATGCCTACGAGCAGAAGGGCACCGCCGTGAAGAAGCGTGAAGATACGCATCGCATGGCCGAGGCCAACAAGGCCTTCGCTCATTACCGCTGGTAAGTAGAAGAGGAATATTGCTGTGGCCCGTACCACCCCCATCGATCGTTATCGCAATATCGGTATTTCCGCTCATATCGATGCTGGCAAGACCACCACGACCGAGCGCGTGCTTTTCTATACCGGCGTCAGCCACAAGATTGGCGAGGTGCATGACGGCGCCGCGACGATGGACTGGATGGAGCAGGAGCAGGAGCGTGGTATCACCATTACCTCCGCGGCTACCACGTGCTTCTGGTCGGGCATGAGCCAGCAGTTCCCGCAGCACCGCATCAACATCATCGACACCCCGGGCCACGTGGACTTCACCATCGAGGTGGAACGTTCCATGCGTGTGCTCGACGGCGCCTGCATGCTGTACTGCGCCGTGGGCGGCGTGCAGCCCCAGTCCGAGACCGTATGGCGTCAGGCCACCAAGTACCATGTGCCGCGTCTGGCGTTCGTCAACAAGATGGACCGCGCCGGTGCCGACTTCTTCAAGGTCGTGCGCCAGATGAAGGAGCGCCTGCGCGCCAACCCGGTGCCGCTGCAGATCCCAATCGGCGCTGAAGACAACTTCAAGGGCCTGGTCGATCTGCTCAAGATGAAGGCCATCATCTGGAACGAAGCCGATCAGGGTACGACCTTCGAATACGGCGACATTCCGGCTGAGCTGCAGGCCACCGCCCAGGAATGGCGTGAAAAGATGGTTGAGGCTGCTGCCGAGGCCGACGAAGAGCTGATGGAGAAGTACCTCGAGGAAGGCGATCTGTCCGAAGAGGAAATCAAGCGCGCCATCCGCAAGCGCACCATTAACCTCGAGATCGTCCCGATGCTGTGCGGCTCCGCCTTCAAGAACAAGGGCGTGCAGGCCATGCTGGACGCGGTCATCGAGTATCTGCCCTCGCCGCCGGAAGTCCCGGCCATCAAGGGCACCGATGCCAATTCCGGTGAGCCCATCGAGCGTCTGTCGTCCGATGACGAGCCGTTCGCCGCCCTGGCATTCAAGATCATGACCGACCCGTTCGTCGGTTCGCTGACCTTTATCCGTGTTTATTCCGGCGTACTGGCCTCCGGCGACAGCGTGTACAACTCGCAGAACGGCGGCAAGGAGCGCATCGGCCGTATGCTGCAGATGCATGCCAACCAGCGTGACGAACTGAAGGAAGTGCGTGCCGGCGACATCGCTGCATGCGTGGGCCTGAAGGACGTCATCACCGGCACCACCCTGTCCGCTACCGACAAGCCGGTTATCCTGGAAAAGATGGAGTTCCCCGAGCCGGTTATCTCCATCGCCGTGGAGCCGAAGACCAAGTCCGACCAGGAAAAGATGGGCCTGGCGCTGAACAAGCTGGCGCAGGAGGATCCGTCCTTCCGCGTGCGTACCGACGAAGAGTCCGGCCAGACCATCATCTCCGGCATGGGCGAGCTGCACCTGGAAATCATCGTCGACCGCATGCGTCGCGAATTCAAGGTTGAAGCCAACATCGGTGCTCCGCAGGTGGCTTACCGCGAAACCATCCGCAAGGCGGTCGAGCAGGAAGGCAAGTTCGTGCGCCAGTCCGGCGGCCGCGGCCAGTACGGTCATGTGTGGCTCAAGCTGGAGCCGCAGGAAGCGGGCAAGGGTTACGAGTTCGTCAACGGTATCGTCGGCGGTGTGGTGCCGAAGGAATACATTCCTGCCGTTGACAAGGGTATTCAGGAACAGATGAAGAATGGCGTTATCGCCGGCTATCCGGTTGTCGACGTCAAGGTCACCCTGTTCGATGGTTCCTACCACGATGTGGACTCCAATGAAATGGCGTTCAAGATCGCCGGTTCCATGGGCTTCAAGGAAGGCGCGATCAAGGCCGGCGCCGTGCTGCTTGAGCCGATCATGGGTGTGGAAGTGGAAACGCCGGAAGAGTACATGGGCGACGTGATGGGCGATCTCAATCGTCGTCGCGGCATGATCCTCGGCATGGAAGACAATGCCGGCGTCAAGGTGCTCAAGGCCGAGGTGCCGCTGTCCGAGATGTTCGGCTACTCGACTTCTCTGCGTTCCCAGACCCAGGGCCGTGCAACCTACTCGATGGAATTCAAGAAGTACCAGGATGCACCGGCGAACGTGACCGAGGCGGTCATCAAGAAGTCCGCCTGACGAACCAATCAAACCAGTATTCAGCTATTAGAGGGTAACGACCGTGTCCAAGGAAAAATTCGAGCGT
>NPIF01000952.1_pt3 | contig 15292 bp, 15 predicted proteins | sample 8637461 | NCBI WGS metagenome assembly NPIF01 (sample SAMN07420641, study PRJNA396082) | bioreactor metagenome | isolation source: sample BR12 brine-fed electro-methanogenic bioreactor BR | place: Japan: Kochi | collected 2016-12-09
GCTCCAGCGCGGCGCGGCGCGGCAGCCTGACCACCCCCCACGGGATCATCGAAACGCCAATTTTCATGCCCGTCGGCACCCACGGCGCTCTCAAGGCCATGACCCCGGCCCAGGTCGAGGAAACGGGGGCCCAGATCATCCTTTCCAACACCTATCATCTGCATCTGTCTCCCGGCGAGGGGTTGGTAGAGAAGGCCGGCGGCCTGCACCGCTTTATGAACTGGCAGAAGCCGATTTTGACCGATAGCGGCGGGTTCCAGGTCTTCTCCCTGCCCAAAAAAAGGATTACCGAAGAAGGGGTCTTTTTCCGTCACGAAAACACCGGCGACGAAGTGTTTCTCGGACCCCAGGAAGCGATGCAGATTCAGAACACCCTCGGGGCCGATATCATCATGGCCTTTGACGAATGCATTCCCTTCCCCGCCAGCCATGATTACGCCGCCCGCTCGATCCGCAAAACCCTGCGCTGGGCCGAGCAATGCCTCCAACACCAGAAGCGGCCGGACCAGGCCCTGTTCGGCATCGTACAGGGAGGAATCTACGAGGACCTGCGCCAGGAATGTGCCCGAGTCATGGGCGACATGGATTTCCCCGGCTACGCCGTCGGTGGTGTCAGCGTTGGCGAAGGGTTGGAATTGCTGAAAAAGGTCGTCGATTACACGGCCCCCATGTTACCGGAGCATAAACCCCGCTACCTGATGGGGGTCGGTCTGCCGGAAGATATCCTGGAAAGCGTCGAGCGGGGCATGGACATGTTCGACTGCGTTATACCGACCCGTTATGCCCGCAGCGCCACCCTGTTTACCCGGCGGGGCAAAATTCGTCTCACCAACCGTCGGTATCGCCGAGACTTTTTCCCCGTGGACCCTTCTTGCGACTGTTATTGCTGTTGTAATTTCAGCCGTGCGTATCTGCATCATCTGTTTCGTTCCAACGAAATTCTATCCGCCACCCTGTCGGCCATTCACAACGTACAGTTTTACTTGAATATGATGAGCGAAACCCGACAGGCTATAGAGAAGAATGATTTTAAAGCTTTTAAAACAGAGTTTCTCGGCGAGTATCTTGCAGGTGAATAAAGCCATCAGCCCGTTGTCCGGTAAATTCAGGTCTCTGCCAGCAGCCTGCTGAAATGTTTAATAATTCAGCATTTTCGTCTTTCGTTATACCACTGTAATATGCTATTTTGTTTGGTCTTCGGATCAACCTCTTTAGATCCCCGTGAAAGCCCGCTGATTCCGTAAGTTGGCGTAAAACAGCAGGACAACGCTGACAACAGGGGCCCGCCGGTCCTGACCAGAACAGCTAACCAATTAAGATAAGACGGCCATGATAACCTTGCTGATTGTAGATGATTCGCCCATAGCCCGGCAAATTCTCAAAAAATGCCTGCCCAAGGACAGCACCTTTACCATCGTTGAAGCCTGCGACGGTCAGGATGCCGTGGAAAAATTCCGCCAATACCGTCCCGAAATCACCTTCATGGACATGACCATGCCGGTCATGGACGGCTTCCAGGCCATTGCCGAAATCAAGCAGTTCGATCCACAGGCGATTATCATTGCGGCCACGGCCGATGTGCAGTCAAAAGCCAAACAGCGCATTGCCGACCTCGGCGCCTTGATGCACCTGCCCAAACCTGTCAGTCCCCAAGGAGTCAAGGAGGCCCTGGTCATGGCCGAAATGGCCCTGCGGGAACAGAGCTAGGGGTCGCATGATGGATGAAGTGCAGTTTTCCACTTTGGANNAGATATCCTTCAAGAGTTGATGAATATCGGATTTGGCCAGGCGGCGGCGGATCTGGCACAGGTTATCGGCCTGTCCATCGACCTCAGCATCCCGGATATCCAGCTGTTCAGAACCTGTGACCTCAGCCATCATATAGCCGGAGGCATGGAGGGTGAGCAGAAATTAAGCCTGGTCGAGCAATATTTTCTAGGCAAGTTTAAGGGCATCGCCCTGTTGGCCCTCCCGGCCAAGTCCGGTAAAAAGCTGGTGTCCCTGTTTGAGCTGCAGGACCAGCGGGGCTGGTCGTCGGCACACCTTGAACTGCTGGAAAAAGAGGCGATGATCGAGGTGGGTAACATCCTTATTGGAGCGTGCGTCGGAAAAATCACCGAACTGCTCAACGATGTGGTCATCTACTCCCCGCCGCGAGTAATGATTCAGGACATACGCCATAGCGCCCTGCCGAAAAACCTGTTTGAACCCACCAGCATGGCCATCTCCATGAAAACCGTTTTTCATTTTGAACAGCAGGAGATCACTGGGCAGCTGTTTCTGATCGCCAACCAGGATTCCATCCGCTGGCTGAAATCTGCACTCAATGCCTTCCTGGAGCAGTATGAATGATTTTCAACCAGATCGCCGACATGATCAATATGGGGCTGGTGGTCCTCGATAAGGATCTGAAGGTTCTGTTCTGGAACCGCTGGATGGCTCTGCACAGCGACATCGATTCCGAACAGATTGTCGGGAAAAGTTTGTTCGACTTTTTCCCGAACCTTAATGAACCCAAGTTTCTGAGAAATTGTCGCTCGGTCTTTGCGTTTGGAAATTTTGCCTTTTTTTCACAAAAACTGCACCGCTACCTGTTTCCGTTTCGTCCCGTCTACAGCGGCAAGAACCGCTTCGAATACATGCAGCAAAGCTGCACCATGGGACCGATTCGCGGCGAGGACAACAATATTTGCCACCTTTTTCTGTCGGTAAACGATGTGACGGAGGTAGTGAATTACGAAGAACAACTGATTGAAATGAATCGCAAGGACCCCCTGACCGGGGTGTACAACCGTCGGTTTTTTGAACAGGGGCTACGGGAAGAGTTCGATCGCGCCCAGCGCCACGGCCGCCGTTTAAGCCTGATCATGATCGACATCGACCATTTCAAACAGGTGAATGACCGTCACGGCCATCAGGTCGGCGACGAGGCGCTCAGGGCCCTATCCTCTAAAGTGCTGAGCCGTATCCGCAAAACCGATATTTTGGCTCGCTACGGTGGCGAAGAGTTTGCCTGCCTGCTGCCGGAGACCAGCGGCGAGTCGGCTCTGGTTCTGGCTCGGGATCTGTGTCGGATTGTTGCCGAAACCCGGTGGGTGTGCCGGGAGGTAGCCCTGGAAATGACCATCAGCATCGGCATTGCCGAAGGGCGCCCCGAGATGTCGAACAGTGAAGCGCTTCTCAAAAAGGCCGATGATGCCCTGTATGAGGCCAAAGCCGGTCGCAATCAGGCCATTCTTTACGACTAATCGGTTCTTCGGCGACCTTCCTGTAATCCTTTCCGGCAGCCGATATCCGCATACGGTTGCAGGCAGGGCCAATCGCCCTGCCCGCCCCACTGCTTAAGAATTCCCTGCAATAACTTTGCTGACGATATCAAAGATCTCCTGCTCCTCGATCCAGAGCACAAAACCGTTTCCTTCCTCATCGCTGCCACAGAGATAACCGGCTCCATCGGAATGACCTCCGCAACATTTGTTTGCAGGGTGCACTTCCAGAGGATGGTTTTTATCCATTATCATCTTGATCTGTTTCGCCGACATAAGCTCTCCTTATTGAAATTGGCCGGCAGCAGGGCGCAGAAATAATGCCGAACCGACTGCAACGACCGAGGGTGAACGAGGAGCCCCCGCCGGTAGTGCTACCGGCGGGGGCTCAGAATAGTGTTGGGTAATCCGGGCCGAATCAGACGTCAACGATAGTGAGTCGGTTACGCCCTGTCCGTTTCGCCTGATAAATGGCCTTGTCTGCCGCAGCCAGCAAGGTCATTTTATTGACCTCGGGATTTTGACTCGTGTAAATAGCCCCGCCAATGCTGACGGTCAGCTGAACCTGGCCCGGTTCGACAGGAACCGTCATCTCCTCGATGCCTCGCCGCAGTCGTTCCGCAAAAACTTCCAGCCCATCCCGGCCCGTCTCGGGCATGATCACCACAAATTCATCGCCGCCGTAGCGTACCACGACATCGGCACTCCTCATGATCTGTTGAATTTTCTCGGCCACCTGCCGCAGTGCTCTGTCCCCGGCCAGATGTCCGAAATTGTCGTTGATTTCTTTGAAATGGTCGATATCAAAAAACAGCAGAGAAAGGGCATGCCCATAGCGGCGGCTCCGTTCCACTTCCTTATCCATCAATTCTTGAAAATAGCGATTATTGTAGAGGCCCGTCAATTCATCGCGGTAGGCCAATTCCCGGTATTTTTTGTTGGCATCAATGAGCTTCCCGACATATTTTCGCGATTCCTCTTTCGCCTGCTTCAAATCCATGACCAGTTGTTCATAGCCGCAGTTGAGATTGCCCAATTCCTGATTGGCTTCCTGCAGCAGCTCGGAAAGAGGGCGGAGATCGCCACCGGCGATCTCGAAAAAGCTCAAAACATCATTGGAACAGGTAGCGACGGAATCGATCAGGTTTTTGATCGCCTGCTCCGTCTGGCCGTATTGGTCCGTCAGGATCCGATACACATCGGCCAGATGGTTTCTACTCTGGCTGCTGTGATAAACAGACGAAATCATCCCGGCCAGATGGAGGATATCGACGGGGACCCGGCACATCTCCGGTGCGCATTCTTGTCGGTGGTGGTAAAACAGGGGCAGGTAGATACTCTCGGGAAGGCCCCAGCCTTTGAGCAGCGCCCCTCCCAGTTCGGCATGGCACAGGCCGAAAAACTGATGCTCAATGACATGGGCCGGTTCCTCCGTACTATTCTTGAGGGCCAGAACCTCCATGTAGCTGTCGGTGAAATGCTGCAAAAATACCAGCACCCCTATATCCTGCAGCAGCCCGCTGACAAAGACATCGTCGCTGTCATAATTCACTAGGGGGGCCAAAGTTTTGGCCGCAACCGCGGCGGTAACCGACCGTTTCCAAAAATATTCGAAATCAAACAGACCGTTGGAATCGCCTTGCAGTTTTCGAACAATAATAAAAGACAGGGCAATGTTCTTCAGGGCATTAATACCGAGAATGGCCAGAGCGCTTTCGATGCTCTTTACCCGACCGCCAAACCCATACATGGAAGAATTAGCCACCCTCAAAAGCTTGGTGGTCAGTGACGGATCAGCGGAAATAATCTTGCCCAAGTCGGCGAAACAATTGTCTTCCTGCTGTACCGCTTCGAGAATGCGAACCACAATCCCGGGAGGCGACGGTAGTTCAATTTTCTGGCTGAGCAGCGTCTCAATGTCGCCAATCGTCCGTTTCCCGTCTTGGGAGGCGGCAGATAGGGATCCGGATGAACCAACCTGCTCCGTCATTTTGGATTATCCTCCATCTTAAAAATTAATCAGCCATGACGATGCTTGGACAAGCACAGGGGCTGACCCAATGTCAACCAAGGGAACACAAGCGGCCGGAAAATTTTCAATTCGGGCGACTGCTGGTACTGACATCGCAGTTTCACAAAGGTTTTAAACACATTTTGGGCGAGCTGTTGCCAGCCTTTTATTCCATGGCCACCACCAGGCTGTTTCTAAAACCATCGCCTTCCATGGCGAGCCTGGCGTGCTCCGCCTCACTCAGCGAAGCATATCGGCCGACCCGTACACGGAAAAACTCATCGCCATTGACCTGGCTGCGATAAACGCCGGCCACACCGAAACGACGACGCAAATCCTCCGCCAGACGGCGGGCGTTGGCGTCGGAACTGAAGGACGCGACCTGTACGGCATAACTCTCGTTCTGGGAATTAGCCACCGGCCGATAGGTCGTCCGGCCGTCGGCCAGTTGTTCCGGATACCCCAAGGCCTCGATCCTTACCGGGGCGGTGCCCGGTTTCACAATGCCGAGTTGGTTCGCGGCCGCATAGGAAAGATCGATAATGCGATCACCCACGAAGGGGCCGCGATCATTGAGTCGCACCACCACCTGGCGGCCGTTATCCAGGTTACGCACCCGCACCGCAATTCCCAGAGGCAGGGTTTTATGGGCGGCGGTCATGGCGTGCATATCGTAGGTCTCGCCATTACTGGTTTTCCGGCCGTGGAACTTGGTTCCGTACCAGCTGGCCAGCCCCTGCTGGACAAACCCCTGATGGGTGGCGAGGGGCTGGTAACGCTGCCCGTTCACTTTATAAGGCTTCTGGTGAGGCTTTAAGCCCATACTGGCCGGACTGTCGAGAACCCGAGTATGATAAACCTTTTCGCTGACGGGACGCTCCAACACCCGGGTCTGGTGGCCGCCGGCGCAGGCGGTAACCACGAACAACGCGCCGCTGGCGATGCAATAAGCCGTTAACCGCCGATAACTCATGGTTTTCACCCTCCACAAACAGGACCAGCCGGGACCCCTGGCAAATCTTATTATTCCTCGATAAAACTCATGCCACGCAATTTTTCATAACGCTGCTCTCTCAGCTCCTCGGGTGAGAGCTGCTTCAACTCATCGAGATGCTTTTTCAGGTATTTCCGAACCTGTTGTGCGGCCGCCTGGTGGTCATTGTGTGCCCCCCCGAGGGGTTCCGGGATCACATCATCGATAATACAGCCAAGCTTGTCGATATCCCCCGCCGTCAGTTTCAGGGCCTCGGCAGCCAGATCGCCTTTACCGCCATCCTTCCAGAGAATCGCGGCACAGCCTTCCGGTGAAATAACCGAGTACACCGAATATTGCATCATCAGAACCCGATTGCCGACGGCAATGGCCAGGGCACCACCGGAGCCGCCCTCTCCGGTGACCGTGACGATAACCGGCACCTTCAANNGTAAGCCATCTCCCGCAGGTTTCGGGCAATGGCCTCGGCCTGACCCCGCTCCTCAGCTCCGATGCCGGGAAAAGCACCGGGCGTGTCCACAAAGGTGAAAATCGGCAGGCCGAACTGTTCGGCCATCTTCATCACCCGCAGGGCTTTGCGATAGCCTTCGGGATTGGGCATGGCAAAATTACGCACCACTTTTTCCTTGGTATCCCGCCCCTTCTGATGACCGATCACCGCGCACGGTTCCCCTTCAAAGCGGGCAAATCCACAGACCAGGGCCGGGTCTTCCCGATAGAGACGATCCCCATGGACCTCGAACCAATCGGTAAAAATATGCTCTATGAAATCCAGGGTAAAGGGGCGATTGACGTGACGGGCCAACTGGGTGAGTTGCCAGCGGCTGAGATTGGAAAAAATTTCCACCCGAAGCTTTTCCGCTTTCTTCTCCAGTTTCTGAACCTCCCCGGAAAAGTTAACCTGGTCCGTGGAATATTCCCTCAATTCGCAGATTTTACGTTCCAGTTCAACCAGGGGTTTTTCGAAGTCAAGATAGAATTGCATTTATATCTCCTGACTGCCTCCATTGGGGCGACAGCTAAAAAACCAGACAGGTCATTAAAGAACCGCCTGAAGGTTCCATGGCATCCCGGGCAGCCGCCTGTGGCTGCCGGCCCGTTGTCACTCGAAGGTCACCACATTATACCCGAACAGACGTTCCGCCTCTTCCATAATTTCGTCGCTGGCGGCCACCAGCAGATCGTCGGATAATTTAAACACAGTTTCACTGCGGTTGGGAATCAACAATCGTACCATCGCCCGGCATTTTCCACGATGACGCGCCACTATTTCCCGCAATGCACGCAGCTGATCATTATCGAGGCCGGTGGTATTGAGCCTAAAATTCACCCGGGTGGTTTGTTCCAGATTCACATCCTGCAGAGCCACGATCTTCTGGGCCATGAGTTTGCAACTTTCTTCACTGATATCCAGGGTGCCGGTAACCAACAGGGCCGCTTCGCTTTTCAACAGCTCCACCGAGGCCTGATAGACCTCCGGGAAGACCACCATCTCGACGAATCCGCTCAAATCTTCCAGAGTGACGAAAGCCATGCGGTCGCCTTTTTTGGTCATCAACTCCTTCAGCCCGGCCACCATACCGCCGACCCGCACCTCCTCCTTGTCGGCTCTCTCCTGCAAAGCAGCGGTATCACAACTGGCAAATCGCTTCAGCGTATCGACATACCGGGCCAGGGGGTGACCGGTAATATAAAAACCAAGGGCTTCTTTCTCGAAACCAAGCAGCACCTTTTCCGGCCATTCCTCGATGTCCGGCAACGTCCCATAACCGTTACCCCGGTGCGAGACGATCTCTTCGGTTCCGAACAGGGACGCCTGGCCGGCAGCTCGTTCCCGTTGTACTTTCTGCCCTACATCCATGGAATCTTCCAGCACCTCCAGGTACTGGGCCCGTTTGCCCCCGAGGGAGTCGAAGGCGCCACATTTGATCAGGGCTTCCGCCACCTTTTTGTTGACCTTGCGCAGATCGGCTCGTTCACAGAAATCGTTGAGGCTGGTAAAGGGCTGCTCCAGTCGACTTTCCATGATCGCTTCGACCGCTGCCGAGCCGACCCCCTTGATCGCACCGAGGCCGAAGCGGATGGCCTTGTCATGCACGGTAAAGGAACGGCTCGAGGCGTTGATGTCCGGCGGCAGCACCTCGATGCCCATGGAGCGCACCTCGTTGATGTTCTTGATGACCTTGTCGGTGTTCTCCATGTCCTCGGTGAGCAGGGCGGCCATGAATTCCACCGGATAGTGGGTTTTGAGGTAAGCCGTCTGGTAGGCGATCAGCGCATAGGCCGCCGAGTGGGACTTATTGAAGCCGTAAGCGGCAAACTTTTCCATCAGATCGAAAACCGCCTCGGCCTTTTTCTGATCGAGTTTGTTTTCCCTGGCGCCGGCCATGAACAAATCTTTCTGCTTGGCCATTTCTTCGGGTTTTTTCTTTCCCATGGCCCGACGCAGCAGGTCGGCGGCGCCGAGACTGTAGTTGGCCAGTACCTGGGCGATCAGCATGACCTGTTCCTGGTAGACGATAACGCCGTAGGTATCCTTGAGGATCGGCTCGAGCTGGGCAAAATCGTAGACAACCTCTTTTTTGCCGTGCTTGCGCAGAATAAAATCGTCGACCATGCCGGAACCGAGGGGGCCGGGACGGTAGAGGGCACAGGCGGCGATCACGTCTTCAAAACAGTTCGGTTTGAGCTTGACCAGCATGTCCTTGATTCCCGAGGATTCAAGCTGGAAGACCCCGGTGGTTTCGCCGGCGGAGAGCAGCCGATAGGTTTCGGCGTCGTCGTCACGGACCAGCTTGAGGTCGAAATCGGGATCTCGGCCCTCGCGAATCAGGCGTAACGCGTTCTCGATAACGGTCAGGGTTTTAAGCCCAAGAAAGTCGAATTTGACCAGACCGATCTGCTCGACGTACTTCATGGTGAATTGTGTCACCTGAGCGCCCGATTTAGGATCGCTGTACAGAGGCAGATATTCAGGCAGGGGTTTGGGGGTCACCACCACCCCGGCGGCATGGGTCGAAGCATGGCGGGTCAGGCCTTCGAGGGCCAGGGCGACCTCCAGCAGCTTGGCTACCGGCGGTTCCTTGGCGGCCAGTTCTTTAAGCTTGGGTTCCTGCTCCAGGGCCTCCTTGAGGGTGATATTGAGCACCGCCGGCACCAGTTTGGCGATCTTGTCCACTTCGCCGTAGGGCATGTTCAAAGCCCGACCGACGTCGCGCACCACACCTTTGGCCATCATGGTACCAAAGGTGATTATCTGGGCGACGTTGGCTTCGCCGTATTTCTGCCGGACGTAATTGATGACCTCCTCACGGCCGTAAATACAGAAGTCGACGTCGATATCCGGCATCGATACCCGCTCGGGATTGAGAAACCGCTCAAACAGCAGGTTATAGGGCATGGGGTCGATATCGGTGATGCGAATGGCAAAAGCGACCAGGCTGCCTGCGGCGCTGCCACGGCCGGGTCCGACGGGGATCCCGTTATTTTTGGCCCAGTTGATAAAATCGGCAACGATCAGAAAATAGCCGGGGAAGCCCATGGAGCGGATGGTTTCCAGTTCGATCTGCAGTCGCTGCCGATACTCCTGCTCCCGCTCGGCGGAAAATTCGGGGCGAATCCGGCGAACCTCCTCCAGGCGCTCGTCGAGCCCCTTGAGGGCATCTTCGGCCAGGACTTCATCGAGGGTTTTGTCCTGGGGTTTTTCGTATTGAGGGAAATGGTAGGTGTTGAAATCCAGTTCGACATTGCAGCTCTCGGCGATGGCCAGAGTATTGCTCAACGCCTCCGGCACCTCCTTGAACAGGGCAACCATCTCGTCCGGTGTTTTGAGATAAAACTCTTCGTTGGGAAATCGCATCCGCTGGGGATCATCCATAGTCTTGCCGGTCTGGATCGACAGCAAAACTTCGTGAGCGTAAGCGTCTTCCCGGGTCAGATAATGACAATCGTTGGTTGCCACCAGAGGCAGACCCAGCTCGCGGCCGATTTCGATGAGGCCCTTGTTGGCCCGGTCCTGCTCGGTAAGAAAATTTTCCTGCAGTTCCAGATAGAGGCGGTCACCGTCGAAAATACGGGCCATCTCCTGTGTGCGGCGCTTGGCGTCCGCCATCTTGCCTTGATTGATCAGGCTCGGAATTTCACCGCCGAGGCAGGCGGTCATGGCGATCAGTCCCTCCTGATGTTCGGCCAGAAGCTGCCAGTCGATACGGGGTTTGTAATAGAATCCTTCGCGATAGGCTGCGGAAACCAGGTGGCAGAGGTTGCGATAGCCGGTCAGGTTCTGACACAGCAGCATGAAATGATAAGAAGCGTCAGAGGAACCACGGGAACTGGTTTTGTCGAAACGGGACCCCGGGGCAATATAGACTTCGCAACCAAGGATCGGTTTGATGCCGGCGGCTTTGGCCTTGCTGTAAAACTCAACGGCGCCGAACATATTGCCGTGATCGGTCACAGCCAGAGCGCTCATCTGNNGAGGGCCCGTTTGACCAGATCGCCTATCTTGATAGCACCATCCAGAAGGCTGTATTGGGTATGCAGGTGAAGATGTACGAAACCAAAAGGGTTCATGAATATATCCAGCCCGACGGCTCCGTTGCATCGCCGTCAAAGCAAATCGCGCGAAAAACAAAAAAACCGACACCGGCCAACACATAAAAGGCGACGATGACCGGTTCACTAAAATTCAGGGACTTGTCCAACTGTACCGGCCCGACTCTACCACCGACCGAGGCCCCTGGTCAACCACCGACAGACTCTGTCCGCGGTAGCAAACCCCTTGTTTTAGCGGCATGAATCTGCCGACCCCTGAGCGCCAGCCGGCAACTGGGAAAATCCCCGACGTCTGATCCTCAACCGAGCACCTTGACCCCGAAATACGCCAGGAAATCGACAACCTTGATTAACGGCAGACCGATCAAAGTCGTGTAGTCGTCACCGGACATCCGCTCCATAAGGCTGATACCAAGGCCTTCGATCTTAAAGGAACCGGCGCAGTCAAAGGGCTGCTCCCGCTCCAGGTAGGTGTGAATTTGCGCGGCAGAGAGCTTGCGCAGGGTTACCGAATACCGATCGCAATCGGTCAGGGCTTCGCCGCTGGCGGCATCGTAAAGACTGATACCGGTATAAAAAGTATGCGTTTTACCGGCCATTTCCCGCAATTGAACAGCGGCCTGCTCCAGCCCTCCGGGTTTGCCATGAATGTGACCTCGGGGATCGGCAAAAACCTGGTCGGCGCCCAGGATCAAAGCGTCGGGATGTTTTTCCGCCAGACTCCGGGCCTTATGCGTCGCAAAATGCTTAACCAGCAGTTCCGGGGCAATCCGCTGGTCGATCTGCTCTTCATAGAGCGGGGGAGTCACGTGAAAGGGAATACCCAACTGACGCATGAGCTGCATGCGATAAGGGCTGGTCGAGGCTAATACCACGGTTCTCATGTCTCTATTCCCTTTCCGTCAAGGCGGCGATTCCGTTGTCCGGAAGCGTCCAGATCAAGCCACGGCGGCCCAACCCGGCTCGCCGGAACCAAGCAGCCCATGGCCCAAACCAGGGGCCGGATGCTGAGCGAGGTGTTGGCTTTGCCCTAAACCGCAGCAAGCTCTTTGAAGACGCCCGGTAGCCAGGACCTGGAGAAGAGCGCCGCAGATCTGATCCCGGTCAATACGATGGAAAAATTCCTGGAGCGCCGCAGGATCAAACCACTCATCGGCGAAGGTGACATCGGACCGGGCTCCGAGTTCCACCGTAACCTCGCCTTCGTACCAGCCATCCCCCAGAGTGCCGGAAACCACCCAACTACCAGCTCCAGCAGAACCTCGCTGCAGATGATGAGCGACAAAATAGGGACTGGCGGCGACTTCCTGTTCAAGCTGTAAAACGATCATCAGTGACCTCCTTAGCGAATGGGTTGCCTTCCGCCAGGAGTTTAGGCGCATTCTGCGACAGAATATGTCACTATGATTTAGTCGACCGGATTGGCCAGCCCCAGGGCGGTCCGTAATCCATCGATAAAGGTCTCTCGCAAATCCGCAGGTTCAAGCACTTGTACATGAGGCAGAAAGGAATAGAGCCAGGACAGGATTTCCTTATCACCACCGACGTGCAGGGTTAAAATCAGCGAACCATCGGTCTGTTCTTCGATCTGCTGACTGGCATGCCAAAGACGCTCCCGCACCAGATGAGCCACGGCGGCGGCAAATTGCACCCGAAGCAGGCGGGGGGCATCCGCCACCAGGCCAAAGGCGGCGCCGGTCAATTGTTCCATGGAAAAATTCTCCGGGAGCTCAAAACGCTCGGTGCCGACCTCGAGGCTCTCGATACGATCCACCAGAAACAGCCTCAACCCCTGACGATTGTGGGCATAACCGCCAAGGTACAGGGAGTCTTTATAAAATAACAAGGTGTAGGGGTCGAAGGGATAGTCGGCGGCGCTGCGTTGTACGGGGGCGTAGCGAATGGTACAACGCAGCTGAAAGAGCAGCGCCCGGCGCAGGTCCTCCAGCACTTGACGTTTGCCGCTATAATCCCGCAACCCCTGAAACCGTGGGGTTACGGCCTCGGCCAGGCGTTCCAGATGGGCCACGCTGCGAGGCGGAAGGCTGCTGCGAATGCGCCCGAAAACCGCGTCGAGATCGTCCTGAAAAGGTGTCCCCTTTAAAAAAGCCAATTGCCCGTGACACAGAAACAAGGTCATCAGTTCGGGCAGAGAAAAGGTTATCGGGGGGATCTTGCTGAACCCGGTCAGAAAGGAATAGAGCACCTTGCCGTCGGCACCGACCTCCTTAATCAGGGGATAACCCGCCATTTCAATAGCTTGCAGATCACGATAGACGGTACGACGGGTCACCTCGCATTCTTCGGCCAGTTCGGTAACCGTGCTTCCGCGACGGGCCTCGAGCAGACGAATGATATCGTGCAGTCTGGCCGCCTGGCTGTATTTTTTGGCAGGCTTACCGCGCTTTCGGCGGTTCTCGACGGGATCGTTTTCGCCGCGGACCACGGCGGGTTATTCCCACTCGATGGTCGCCGGCGGTTTGCTGGAGATATCGTAGACCACCCGGTTGACCCCTTTAACTTCGTTGATGATGCGGCCACTGATGTGAGCCATATCGGCATAGGGCAGCGGATACCAACCGGCCGTCATGAAGTCCTTGGTCTCTACCGCCCGCAGCGCAATGACATACTCGTAGGTTCGACCGTCGCCCATGACCCCGACACTTTTAACCGGCAGAAATACCGCAAAGGCCTGGCTGATCTTGTCGTAGTGACCGGTGCGATAGAGCTCTTCGATATAAATGGCATCGGCCCGCCGCAAAATATCGGCGTACTCCTTGCGCACTTCGCCAAGGATGCGTACCCCGAGCCCGGGACCCGGGAACGGATGACGCCAGACCATGGCATGGGGCAAGCCCATTTCCTCGCCAACGGCGCGCACCTCGTCCTTGAACAGCTCCCGCAGGGGCTCGAGCAAAGACAGCTTCATATAATCGGGGAGCCCGCCGACATTGTGATGGCTTTTGATATTCTGAGCCTTGCCGGTCTTAGCCCCGGCGGACTCGATAACATCGGGATAGATGGTCCCCTGGGCCAGCCACCGTGCCTCGCTGATCTTGGCCGCCTCTTCCTCGAAAATATCCACGAACAGACCGCCGATAATCTTGCGCTTGCGCTCCGGATCGCTGACTCCGGCCAGACCGTCGAGAAATCTCTGTTCCGCATCGACCCGAATAACCTTAACCCCCATGTTCATGGCAAAGGTATCCATCACCTGATCCCCTTCGCCCAGTCGCAGCAGGCCGTTATCGACAAACACGCAGGTTAGTTGATCACCGATCGCCCGGTGGATGAGGGTCGCCGCTACCGAAGAATCGACTCCGCCGGAAAGACCGAGAATCACCCGGTCCTCCCCTACCTGCTGCCGAATGCGGGCTACCGCGTCCTCGATGATCTGCCCCGGTGTCCACTGGCCGCTGCAGCCGCAGATCTGGCGCACAAAACGGTCGATCAGTAATTCGCCGCGCGGGGTATGATTGACTTCGGGATGAAACTGGACGCCGTAGAGGTGCCGATCGACTCGCTGTATGGCGCAAACCGGCGCATTTTCGGTACCGGCCACAACCTCAAATCCTTCGGGTACCCGCTCCACATGGTCACCGTGGCTCATCCACACCGGACTTTTACCCTCGAGAAAAAATCCATCGAACAAGGGCCCAGGAGTCCCCTGTTCCTGAAGTTCGGCATGTCCATATTCCCGCTTGCCGGCCGGAACCACCTCGCCGCCGAAGTGGCGGCTCATCAACTGCATGCCGTAGCAGATTCCGAGCACCGGAATACCCAGCTCGAACAGTTTCTCGGCAATGGCCGGAGCTCCCTCGTCGTATACCGACTTAGGTCCGCCGGAGAGGATAATCCCATTGGGAGCAAAGGCCTTGATCTCGGCCAGAGCCATATCGAAAGGATGCAGTTCGCAATAGACATGGGCCTCCCGCACCCGGCGGGCAATAAGCTGGCTGTACTGGGAACCGAAATCGAGAATGAGAATCTTTTCGCTGTGAATATCCTGAGACATGCGTTCTCCGTCTGACGGCGGGAATGGCCGGTTTTAGTTGCGTTCGAGACGGTAATTAGGCGCCTCATGGGTGATGTTCACATCGTGCACGTGGGATTCACGCAGACCGGCATTGGTAATACGAATGAACCGGGCCTTGGTCTGCAATTCACGAAGATTGGCGCAGCCGACGTAGCCCATGCCGGCCCGCAAACCGCCCAGCAGCTGATGGACCGTGTCCGACAAGCTGCCACGGAAAGGAACCCGCCCTTCAATGCCTTCGGGAACCAGCTTGACTTCTTTGTCCACATCGCCCTGGAAATAGCGGTCCTTACTGCCGTGTTTCATGGCTCCGAGACTGCCCATGCCGCGATAGGATTTATAGGTGCGACCTTGAAACAGGATGGTTTCTCCCGGGGCTTCTTCGGTACCGGCGAACAGCGATCCAAGCATGATCACATCGGCCCCGGCGG
>NPIF01011614.1_pt1 | contig 15282 bp, 15 predicted proteins | sample 8637461 | NCBI WGS metagenome assembly NPIF01 (sample SAMN07420641, study PRJNA396082) | bioreactor metagenome | isolation source: sample BR12 brine-fed electro-methanogenic bioreactor BR | place: Japan: Kochi | collected 2016-12-09
CGGCCGATGATCATCGGCTCCAGTTCCGGGTGGTTGATGTTGCAGGGGATGATGGCACGGCCGGCAGCGACTTCGTCACGCACGAACTCCGGTGTGATCTCTTCGGGCAGATAGGCTCCAAAGTTGTGGCCCGGATGCTGCTCGGCAACGATGTTACCCTCCGCTTTGGCCTTGGCCAGCTTCATGTTCTCGCGGATGGCGATGTATTCCATCTCGGGGGTGATGATCCCCTGGCGTGCATAGTGGAGCTGGGTCACATTCCTTCCGGGTTTGGCACGACGGGGTTTGCGAGTGAGCTCGAAGCGCAGTTCGTCCAGACGCAGGTCGGCGGCACGGGCTCGACCGTACTCGGAGGTCAGGCCGTCAAGCTGTTCGGTATCTTCACGCTCCAGAATCCAGTTTTCACGCAGGGGCGCCAGGCCTTTGCGAACATCAACGTCCACATTAGGGTCGGTATAAGGGCCGGAGGTGTCATAGACGTACAGCGGATCGTTCTTCTCGCCACCCATGTCGGTCGGTGTGTCATCTAGGGTGATCTCGCGCATGGGGACGCGGATATCGGGGCGACTGCCTTCAACATAGACCTTGCGTGATCGGGGGAAGGGCTGCACGGAGTCCTTGTCGACCTGTGCGCTCTGGTTGAGGGGCATTGAACTCGGCTGTTGGGTACTCATCTCACTCTCCGGTTTTATCGTTTTTTGTGCGTGTCAGGGGGCTTAATCGGCCAGATCCAGGCCCATCTGCCAGAAACTGACTTCCATGCGGGTGGCGGTGCTAAAGCGCTTTTCCAGTGCGGTCAGACGGCTGGCGGGAAGATCCTGCCCCAGCCTGTCCAGCAGCTCACGCTCGGTGGTGGCCGCCTGCTGATATTCCTCGCTCAGGTACATTTCGATCCAGGCGTTGTACGGGTTGCCTTCGCGCAGGGTATCCGGCTGTTCGGCCAGCCAGTTGGCGATTTCGGCATAGCCGATGATGCAGGGCGCCAGCGCCACGTGCAGGTCGAGTAGATCGCCGGCGAATCCGGCATCCAGTACATAGCGGGTGTAGGCTACTGTGGCCGAGGCTTCCGGCAACGCCTGTAACTGTTTTTCGCTGATGCCCCAGTCGCGGCAGTAGTCGACATGCAACCCGATTTCGGTATCCAGCATGGCGTTGAGACCGGCCTGGGCGTAGCGCATGCTGTCCAGGTCTTCGCTTTTGAATACGGCCAGACCCCAGGCACGGCTGAACTGGATCAAAAACAGGTAATCCTGCTTCAGATAGTGCTGGAAACATTCCTTGGGCAAGGTTCCCTGTCCCAGCTGGCGCACGAAGTCGTGCTGGATATAGGCGTTCCAGTCATCGGCACACCGGGTTTTTAGATGGTCGTACAGTGACTTATTCGCAGATACGTTTGCAGACACGGGGTACCTCCTGTTCGGTTACGGCTGCGGGGTCGAGGCTGGCGCTGAAGAACTGGTGTTCCAGCACGCACATCTGGCGGAACAGCCTGGCCAGTTCCTCCAGCGTGGCGTCATTGCGGTCGGTAAAACTGTCCACCTGGCCGCGCAGCCAGGCGACGAACTGCTCGAACTCGGGCAGCACATGGATGTCGATCCATTCCTGCAGATAGAAACGGCTGCCGCGCGGCTTTTTCGCCTGTTGCTGCGACCAGCTCAAATAGGACCATTCGGCGACGCAGAGACAGATGATGGCGCGTTCGTAGCTGACTTCGGACGCCTTCATGGTGTCGATGATCGCCCGGCTGACCGGGTGCAATGCCGGGTTCAGGTAATCGGCCTCGCTCAGCCCCAGTGCTTCGAAGGAACGCAGGAAATAGGTGTTCTCGTCGCTGGTCAGCGCAGCCAGGAAGCCGGCCAGCACGGCTTTTGGCGGCATCGCCGGGGCGTTGGCGAGGGTGCGGGCGACCAGGTTGACCAGGGTGTCGATGAAGGCGTAGTCCTGCACCAGGTAGCGGGCATAGATCTCGTTGGCCAGGCGGTCATCGCCCAGCGCGTCGGTGAACGCATGGTTCACCGCCCGGTTCCAGTCGGTTTCGGCGTAGCCGCGCAGCTGTTCGCTCAGCGGCTGCTGTGGGTGCTGTTGGCGGTAATCGGCAAAGATCATCGGGCTTTCCATTTTGTTTGGCTCAAAGCTATCCATGTGGGTGTTCAGGGCACGATGGCGTAGTCGGCCACCGGCGGATTGCTCTTGGCCAAGCCCTGTTCCTGCATGAAAGCGCCGACGCGCTGGTAGCGGGCCTTATCCAGTGCTGCCGGACGCAGCGCGAAACGACTCAGGGTGTCGGCCCAGGCGCGACGGTTGAGTTCGGTGTTGAGCTCGTCTGGCTTGTAGCTGACGAAGGCTTTCCAGGCGTCATCCGGGTGGTTGACGATGTACTGGGTCGCCTGTTCCAGTGCAGCCATCATACGGGCGAAGCGTTTGTCACCCCGATCCTGGTTGTTGATCACCAGTACCAGCTCGTCATAGGCGGGGACGCCTTCCTCTTCTACGTAGAAGGCGCGGCCCGGATGGCCCTCGATATCCATCTGGTTCAGTTCGAAGTTGCGGTAGGCGCCGATCACCGCATCGACCTTGCCGGTGATCAGGGACGGCGACAGCGACCAGTTGACGTTGACCATCTCGATATCGTTCAGGGTCAGGCCGTGCGGCTTGAGCATGGCGCGCATCAGCGCTTCCTCGTAGCCGCCCACCGAGTAACCCACCTTCTTGCCCTTGAGGTCGGCCAGGGTCTTGATCGGGCCCTGATCCAGAACCACCAGCGAGTTCAGCGGTGTGGCGATCAGGGTGCCGATGCGGGTCAGTGGCAGTGCTTCACCGACCATCACGTGCAGCTGCGGCTGGTAGGTCAGCGCCATGTCGGCCTTGCCGGCGGCAACCAGCTTGGGTGGCATCGACGGGTCGGCAGGCTCCACCAGATTCACCTCCAGTCCCTGCTCGGCAAAGTAGCCGTTCTGTTGTGCAATGATCAGCGGGCCGTGATCAGGGTTGATGAACCAGTCGAGCAGAAGCTCGACCTTGTCGACCGCCAGCAGCTGGGTCGAGAACAGGCAGCCACAGAGCAATGCAGTCAATCGTTTCATTATGAAGTACCTCGGGGTGCGGACGACGTGGACTCATCCAGCCAGGGGGTGAGTCGTCGTGCGATCAGGTTGACGGAGAAATAGAGGGCCAGTGCCATGAAGGCCAGCACCAGCAGGGCGGCAAACATCAAATCCACCTGCATGCGGGCGTTGGCGTGCAGCATCAGATAGCCCAGTCCGGTGGAGGAACCGACCCATTCGCCGATCACGGCACCTATGGGTGCCACTGACGCGGCGACGCGCAGGCCGGAGCCAAGGGCAGGCAGGGCAGCGGGCAGGCGGATCTGCAACAGCTGGGCGCGGCGGCTGGCGCCGAGGGTGCGCGCCAGCTGCAGATAGCCGCTGGGCGTCTGGCGCAGGCCGTCGAAGCAGGCGGCGGTCACCGGGAAATAGATGATCAGCGTGGCCATGGCGATTTTGGAGGTCATGCCGTAGCCAAGCCAGAGCATCAAAACCGGCGCCAGTGCAAATACCGGGATCGCTTGGCTGACCACCAAAACCGGCAGCAGCCAACGGCGTAGGCTGCCCCAGGTTACCAGTGAGAGAGCGCTCGCCAGCCCCAGCAGCACGCCGAGCATCAGGCCCAGCAAAATCTCGATCAGGGTGACACCGGCGTGCTTCATCAGCAGCGGAAACTGACTGAACAGAGTTTCCAGCACGCGCAGGGGGCCGGGCAAAATGAATGTGGGGGCATCGGTCAGCCAGACAATCAGTTGCCAGATCAGCAGCAATCCGGTGGTGATGATCAGTGGGCGCAGAACCTGCGTCATGCGGCACCTTCCATCAGCAGCTGAAGCAGCTGTGCCTGCAGCTCAAGCAGGGCAGGGTCGGTGACCGGTCTGGGTGTGCTTCCAATCGGCACTATCGGGTCCGACAAGCGTGCTGGGGAGCTTTGCAGCACCAGTACACGATCCGACAGGCGCAGGGCTTCCAGTGGGTCATGGGTTATCATCAACACGGTTCGATCGGCCAGCAGCCCGGCGGCCAAGTCCTGCAGTTTGAGCCGGTTGATCGCATCCAGTGCAGAGAAAGGCTCACCCATGCAGACCAGAGGCTGATCCTGAAACAGGGTGCGGGCCAGTGCCACACGCTGGCGCTGACCGCCGGACAGCTGCCCCGGCAGGGCAGTGGCTCGATCGTTCAGACCCACCTGCTGCAGCAAATATCCGGCCAGTTCACTCTGTTCGCCTGAGGGTTTGCGGCCCTGCTGCAGCCTGGCGCCAAGCAGCACGTTGTCTTGAAGATTCAGCCAGGGCAGCAGCAGATCCTGCTGGGACATCCAGGCCACGCGGCCAGCCAGCGGCAGGCCATCACTGCAGTGAATCTCGCCACTGATGCTGGCCTCGTCGGCAATGCCGCAGAGCAGCTGCAGCAAGGAACTTTTGCCGACACCGGACTGGCCCAGAATGCAGGTCCACTGCCCACTTGGCAGTGTCAGATTCAGGTCGCTGAATACGCAGTGCTGCTGCCAGTGCAGGCTGGCCTGACGAAGTTCAATATCCAAGGCTCACCACCAGGCGTGGAAGTGATGAGTTGGGCCGTGCCCTGAACCCACCTGTAGCCGATCGGCTGCCGTGATGGCTGCCGTGATATAAGTCTTGGCTTCGGCCACGGCCGTGTGCATATCCCGCCCCCTGGCCAATCCGGCGGCAATCGCGGAGGAAAGAGTGCAGCCGGTACCGTGGGTGTTGGCGGTGGGGATGCGTTTGGCCGGCAGCCAGTGGGTCTGCCCGTCCATCAGCAGCAGATCGGCGCTGTCGTCACTTGCCGAGTCGGTCAGGTGGCCGCCCTTGACCAGTACCGCCTGAGGGCCCAGTGCCAGCAGCTCTCTGGCCTGTGTCAGCATTGCATCCGTATCGGTCGCTTCCGGTGCGCCCAATAATACGGCTGACTCCGGAAGGTTGGGGGTGATCAGGGTCGCCAGCGGCAGCAACTCGCTGCGCAGCGCCTCAACTGACTCGTCTGCCAGCAGCTTGTCGCCGCTCTTGGCGACCATGACTGGGTCAAGCACGATATTGCGAAGGCCACGGTCACGCAGAATAGTCGCGATGGTTGTAATGGTTTCCGGACGGCTGAGCATGCCGATCTTGATCGCATCGATGTGGATATCGTCCAGCACGGTATTAAGCTGATCGGCGATAAAGGCGGGTGGAACGTCGTGGATGGCACGAACTTCACGGGTGTTTTGTGCCGTCAGGGCGGTGATCACCGAGGTGCCAAATACGCCAAGTGCTGAAAAAGTCTTCAGATCCGCTTGAATACCGGCACCGCCGCCGCTGTCGGAGCCGGCGATAGTGAGAGCGATGGGTGTGTGTGCGTGTGCGTGTGTCATGCGGATGCTCCAGTACGGGAGAAAACCGCACCAGCCATGGGCATGCATGGAGTGATAGTAACGGTCATCTCGATTTCCTACGCCGGTACAAGCCGGATCAGGTTCAGCGGGTCTCATCTCAGCCCATCCAGTGTGGGCACCCCGACCAAGAATCTGTGGCTAGTTTAGGCACAAGCGCTACCACTGTCTATGCTGTAACCAGATGCCGGCTGCTTTCAGGTCAGGCCGGCACCTTTTGAGCAGGAGTAGATGCCATGAATCCGCTGGAAAATGTCGATCTGTTGTGCCCCTGGTGCGGTGAGCCGATCAGTCTGATGATCGAAGTGACAGAGCCTGAGCAGGAATACACAGAGGATTGTCCAGTCTGTTGCAGCCCGATTCAGGTTCAGGTCAGCGTAGGTGATCAAGAGCGCCCCGAGGTTAGCGTTGAGCGTGAGGGTGGCTAGTAACAGGGAGTCGTTATGCAACCAGAAATTGAAAAAAGCCGGCAGAGACTGCTGGAGTCGAGTCAACCGCTGGACGTTGAAATACGCTGCAGTGCTCTGCAATTGCTAACCAATATGCGTGACCGACTTGCGCTGCGGGCTGATGCCGATACCGAATCACTGAACGAGATCGTGCACCAGACACGTGTGGACAGTAAGCGCCTGCGTGCGCTCTGGCGTCTGCTGAAGCCTGGGCTGAAAACCACGGACTACAGCAGGCTCGAACGTTTGAGCAAGGGACTGGCCAAGCCGCTTGCCTCCAGTCGCGATGCGCAGGTCATGAAGGAAACGCTGGATTGGGTGAGTGCAGACCTCCCGCCGGATGTTCGCCAACGATTGTTGCCGGGGTTGGTGCAGGTACTTGGACATGTGACAGTGAATGAACCGGCATTGTTGCAGGTTGTGCAGACACTGCTGAGGCTGGAGCAGGCTATTGTGGCCGTTGATCTGAGTTCAATGAGTAAACGACATCTGCACAAAGGGCTGAAGCAAACCTGCCGCAAGGGCAGTAGCCTTGCCCACGAAGCACTGCAAAAGCATGCCATGAAGCCGATGCACCGTTGGAGGAAGTGGGTCAAGTTACTATTGTTCCAAAGTGGTTGGTTGCTGGATGAAACCGCTCCCAAATGGATTAGCCAGGTTAAAGCGCTCGGAAGTGCTCTGGGACGACTGCATGACCTGGATGTACTGGCTGTACAGATGGAAGAGGCTCGTGCCTGTTTTTGGCAAGAGGATCTGGATCAGGTGAGCACAGGCATTAAGGCAGCCCGCCTAAAAGCGCTTGCCGAGATTGATACCCTTACTGACGAGATTTACGCAAAGCGGGCTCGCAAGAGGGCAAAACAGTTGTATCGGCGCTGGAAGCATTAGGTGTTTAAAGATTAGGCAATATTCATATAAGCATATGATTTAAAAGATCTTTACCTCGATAGACACTATGTTAATCTGTGCGCATTAGGCGACGAAAGTTGCGCAAATTATGAATTAAGCAGGTAGGCCCCCATGTTTTTCAAAAACCTCAGAGTTCGTGCCAAATTATGGCTGTTGATCGGTATTGCCGGTTTTATGTTGCTGTTTCTAACTTCGACAGCACTGCTGGATATGCGCCACTCACTTCAGCAGGAGCGTGAAGCCCAGCTGAATTCATTACTGGACACTACCCTGAGCCTGACAGCTTCCTTGCAGGCACGTGTAGCTGCAGGTGAGCTGAGCAGCGATGAGGCGCGGCAGCAGGCACGTACCCTGTTGGAAAACATGCGCTATGCCGGCAATGAGTATTTCTTTGTTCTCAATGCCAACGCCGACATTCTGGTACATGGGGGCGATACGTCTCAGGAAGGTCGTAATCTGAAATCAGCAAGAACCCCGGATGGGGTACCTGTATTTGCGCAGATGGCAGCGATGATCGGCGATGGAAAAAAGGTAGAGGCATTTAGTTATCTTTGGCCCAAAGCCGGCAGTACCGAGCCTCAACCCAAGCTGACGCTGGCCAAATCCTTTGAGCCCTGGGGTTGGGTGATTGGCACAGGGGTATATATGGATGACTTGAATGCGGCGTTCATGGAAGACCTCATACACCTTAGTCTTCAGCTGCTCGTTGCCCTGGCCCTTCTGATACTGTGTGCGATTCCTATCGGACGCACGATAATAATGCCTCTTGATATTATCAGTGACGTGATGAAGCGTGCTGCCAATGGTGATCTTCGGGTGCGTACCGAGCTGACCAGCCGGGATGAGCTGGGCAAGGTGGGTCGGCGTATCGATGAAACTCTGGGCGTGTTCCAGGATCTGGTTCATCAGATTGCCGGCTCGGCGACCCAGGTATCAGCCAGTGCTGAAGAGTTGGCCCGCAGTGCCGAGGAAACCAGCGCGGCGCTGGATGCACAGGCGCAGGAAGCTGAGCTGCTCTCCACCGCCATGAACGAGATGGCCGCCAGTGTGCATGAGGTTGCCCGCAGTGCCGGTGAGACGGCGGCGGCGATTGAAAGTGCCGATCATGAGGCTGATGAAGGCAACCATGACGTTGAAGATACCGTTGAACGTATTCAGGCGCTTGCTCGCGAAGTTGATGCAGCGGCCGAGGTGATTCAGGCTCTGGAGGGTGACACGGTTCAGATCGGCCAGGTGCTGGGTCAGATCCAGGCCATTTCCGAACAGACCAACCTGTTGGCGCTGAATGCGGCGATTGAGGCGGCTCGCGCCGGTGAGTCCGGCCGAGGCTTTGCGGTGGTGGCTGATGAAGTCCGCCAGCTGGCGCAGCGGACCCAGGGCTCTACCGAAGAGATTCGCAGCATGAACGATCGTTTGCGTTCGGCTGCTCAGCGGGCTGTTGAAGTGATGGAGCGTTCCAAGGAACGTGCGGATGCCAGTGTCACAACAGCCCAGCATGCGGGCAAGGAGTTGAGCCGTATCGTGGAACAAATGGCGCACATCCGTGACATGGGCGTACAGGTGGCAGCGGCGGCCGAAGAGCAAAGTCAGGTATCGGAAGAGATGAACTCCAATCTGCTGCGTATCACTCAGGCCTCTGAAAGCACGGTTGCGGCTGCGAATACCGTGGCAGCCAGTGGTGAACAGCTGCAGCAGCTCTCACGCAGTCTGCAGCAACAGATCAATCGCTTCAGTACCTGATCTGGGCCTGTTGGCAACAGGGGGATATACTGGGGCGAAATGTCTGAACATGCGCGGAGAATTATGAAATATCGCATCATCCCGGTAACCCCGTTCCAGCAGAACTGTACTCTGCTCTGGTGTGAGCAGACCGGCAAGGCAGCCGTGGTCGACCCCGGCGGAGACTTACCCCTTATCAAGGCTGCCATTGCCGAAGAAGGGGTAACGCTGGAAAAGATTCTGCTGACTCACGCTCATATAGACCATGCTGGTGGAACCGCTGCGCTGTCTCATGAGTTGGGTTTGACCATTGAAGGGCCGGGTCACGAGGATGAGTTCTGGATTGAGGGATTGCCCAAGCAGAGTCAGATGTTCGGTTTTCCGAATGTGGATGTGTTCACGCCGGACCGTTGGCTGGAAGAGGGTGATCGTGTCAACTTCGGTGAGGTTGAACTACAGGTGATACACTGCCCGGGACATACGCCTGGTCACGTCGTGTTTTACCACGCAGACTCGTCACTGGCACTGGTGGGTGATGTTCTGTTTCAGGGCTCCATTGGTCGCACGGACTTCCCGCGGGGGGATCATGCCACCCTTATCCGCTCGATCAAGGAAAAGCTTTTGCCATTGGGCGATGAAATACGTTTCATACCCGGGCACGGTCCCATGTCGACCTTCGGTCAGGAGCGGCTGACCAATCCGTTCATTGCCAGTCGGTTTGGCTAGTGTTCCCGACTCTTTGAGGAAACACCACCACTGACGATGAAGGTGGTAACGTCCCCGGCCGGCTGGTCCAGAGCTGTAACCCGGTTGGCAGGGACGATAATCAGGTTTCCGGCAAAGTTGTATGATTGTGGCAGGTAAACAGCTACCTCTTCATTCAACCCCCAGTGTGACAAATCCTCAGCTGTGATGAATCCGGCAACACGCACACCGGCTTCTTCGCTCAAGCAAACCAGTACTGGCTTGTTGAAGCGCTTGTCCTCACCCAACAATGCGTTGAACAGATCTCCTACAGCGTTATAGAGCAGCTTCACCAGCGGTATCCGCTTCATCAGTTGCTCAAATCGCTTGACCAGATAACGGCCAAGGTAATTATTGGCCAGTATGCCCACTACCGTGATCAGTGTCAGTGTCGAGGCGATAGCCAGAAGAGTGGTGGGCCAGCCAGGCTCGAGCTGGGGCAGCAACTGATGAAACAGTCGGCCAAGCGCCGAGAACAGGGTGTTGTTCAGGGCCATGAAAATGGCATATACCAGATAAAAGGTGATAACGGCCGGCAGCAGTACCAGCAATCCCTTGAAAAATAGCCGAATCAGAGTGTTCATGGATATCCCTTCTATTTGTGCAGCAGCAGCGCCAGTTCGAACAGTTGCGGGTCAAGTCCCTTGCGATAACGGATTACGCTATCGAGAGGAATATCCAGTATGGCACCTTCGGACACGCCTACCATAATGTCGTTATAACCCGCCAGCAGATAGCTTACGGCCATGGCACCCAGTCCAGAGGCCAGTACCCGATCATGCCCACTCGGATGCCCTCCGCGCTGAATATGGCCGAGAATGCAGACCCTTGGGTCTTCGCCCTGCTGCTGCAGCTGCTGAGCCAGCCTGTAGGTAAGGCCGGGCTCACGTCCCTCTGCTACAACAATAATGCCGCTGGAACCCTTGCCTGTTCGGCGATTTTCACATAGCTGGCGCCCCAGTTCTTCGATATTTACCTGGTACTCCGGCACAATCACCATCTCGGCACCGGCGGCAATACCTACATGAGTGGCCAGGAAGCCGGAGTTTCGGCCCATGACCTCTACCAGAAAGTAACGCTCATGCGACGAGGCGGTATCACGGATCTTATCAATGGCATCCAGGGCGGTATTGACGGCGGTATCAAAGCCAATGGTGTCTTCCGTACCGAAGATATCGTTGTCGATGGTGCCAGGAAGTCCGATAACGGCAATGTCACTCTCTTCAGCCAGTAGATGAGCCCCTGTCAGCGAGCCATCCCCACCAATTACGATCAGCGCACCTATTCCGGCATTTTTCAGGTTGGCTGCGGCCTGCTGCCGTATCTCTGGGTCCTTGAACGCCTCACAGCGGTCACTTTTCAAAATGGTGCCACCGCGCTGTACGATGTTACGGACAGAGGACGATGTCATCACGCGCAGGTCTCCGGCTACCAGGCCACTGTATCCTTTTTGAATACCGTATACCTGCACGCCGCTGTTCAGGGCCGCTCGCACGACGCCTCGAACGGCCGGGTTCATGCCGGGCGAATCTCCACCGCTGGTCAGAACCGCTATGGCGTCGAAATCACGGATGGGTTCAAGATCAGGCAGACTGTACATAAACGACTCCCTGGTGAGTGGGCATGCTGACACTATAACTGAATTATTGCGTTATCGTGATAGAAGTGGAAACGATCCATGTTACGGTTTTTGCAGTAAAAAAATTCTGTTGCAGGTTGATGCCGGCGCAATGCTGGCCAATACTGAAAGCTCTGAGTCCGACCCGGCACGGGTGCGTGACCACAGATTTCCGATCAAACAGGAGAGTTGAACATGGCGTTGAAAAAAACACTGATCTCAGCCGCGATGGCGGCAGGTGTAATGGCTGCAGGGCTGACCGCACCAACAACGGCGAGTGCGGAAAGCTTTATTACCATCGGTACCGGCGGGGTGACGGGAGTTTACTATCCCACAGGTGGTGCCATCTGCCGTCTGGTTAACAAGGACCGTTCTGAGCATGGCATCCGCTGCTCGGTCGAAAGTACGGGTGGCTCCATTTATAACCTGAATACAATCCGTGCCGGGGAGCTGGACATGGGTGTAGCTCAGTCCGACTGGCAATTCCATGCCTATAATGGCACCGATGCCTTTGCCGAACAGGGGGCAAACAAGGATCTGCGCTCCGTTTTTTCACTTCACCCCGAGCCGTTCACTGTGGTTGCGCGAGCCGACGCTGGTATCAAGAACTTCAATGACCTCAAGGGCAAGCGGGTCAATATCGGCAACCCGGGTTCAGGTCAGCGCGGTACCATCGAAGTCATCATGAAGGCGAAGGGCTGGACCAACAGCGATTTTGCGTTGGCATCTGAGCTGAAGGCTTCAGAGCAGGCCAGTGCACTGTGTGACAACAAAATTGATGCAATGGTTTACGTTGTTGGCCACCCAAGCGGCGCAATCAAGGAGGCAACCACCTCCTGCGAAAGCAATCTGGTAGAAGTGAATGACGCGGCTATCGACATGTTGGTGAATGAGAACAGCTACTACCGCAAGGCTGTGATCCCGGGTGGCATGTATCAGGGCAATCCTGATGATGTTGTAACCTTCGGTGTGGGTGCCACGATTGTAAGCTCTGCCAGTGTGCCTGGTGATGTGGTTTATAATGTGGTCAAGGCGGTTTTCGAGAACTTCGACACCTTCCGCAAATTGCATCCTGCTTTTGAAAACCTGAGCAAGGAAGAGATGGTACGAGATGCCTTGACGGCACCCCTGCACCCGGGTGCAGAGAAGTACTACAAGGAAGCCGGCCTGCTTTAAGCACCGGCAGCAGGGGGGCGACTCCCCCTGCTCACCCCCTCCTTTCTGTCTGAAACAAGGGTGTAGATCGTGACTCAGGAAGACAAGCAGCAAACCTCCAATGACGATATTCAGGCACTGGTCGCACAGTCCGACAGCGGTGCTCGCTCTCCCAAGGGCCTGCCTGGGCGCCTTCTCTGGGGGGTTGCACTGGCCTGGGCTCTGTTTCAGCTTTGGTATGCCTCGCCACTTCCTTTTATGCTGGACTTCGGGGCCATCAATGATTCCAAGGCTCGTGCCATCCATCTGGCATTTGCCATATTTTTATCTTATACCGCTTACCCGGCGCTGAAACGTTCACCACGTTTCCACATCCCGATCCAGGACTGGATATTTGGACTCCTGGGTGCTTTCTCTGCTGCCTATTTGGTCATTTTTGAAGCGGAACTGGCCGGACGCTCGGGTGCACCGATCACAGCGGATGTGGTGGTAGCTGTTATGGGGATGCTGCTGTTGCTTGAGGCAACCCGACGCGCTCTGGGGCCACCGTTGATGGTCGTTGCGGCAGTATTTTTGACGTATACATTCGCAGGGCCTTACATGCCGGATGTGATTGCCCATAAGGGTGCAAGCCTTAACAAGGCGATGTCGCACCAGTGGTTGACTACTGAAGGGGTGTTCGGGGTTGCATTGGGCGTATCCACCAGCTTTGTGTTTCTGTTCGTGCTGTTTGGCGCTTTGCTTGAAAAGGCAGGCGCCGGCAACTACTTCACCAAGGTCTCGTTTTCTCTGTTGGGGCACATGCGCGGAGGGCCGGCAAAGGCTGCGGTGGTGTCTTCAGGGTTATCAGGCCTTATATCCGGTTCTTCCATCGCCAATGTTGTAACTACGGGTACCTTTACCATTCCATTGATGAAGCGCGTGGGGTTTCCCGCTTACAAGGCCGGGGCTGTTGAGGTTGCAGCATCTACTAACGGTCAGCTTACGCCGCCGATCATGGGGGCAGCAGCCTTCCTTATGGTTGAGTATGTGGGCATTTCCTATATTGAAGTAATTCAGCATGCCATTCTGCCGGCGTTGATCTCCTATATTGCACTGATTTATATCGTGCATCTGGAGGCGTTGAAGGCGGGCATGCAAGGTCTGCCGAAGCGTAATGATGGCGGTACCCTTGCTCAGAGGCTGGCGACCTGGGTTGGTATTATAGTGGGGGTATGTGTTGTCTCACTTGGACTCTATTATGGTTTTGGTTGGACCAAGAGTTACATAGGCAGTGCCAGCTACTGGATTATGGCCGCAATCGTATTTGTGGCTTATCTCTGGCTGGTTCGCCACTCCGCAGCTTACCCAGATCTGAAACTGGATGATCCTGACTCAGATATAGTCGAACTCCCTGAAACAGCACCGACCGTCAAGTCGGGTCTTTATTTTCTGCTGCCGGTTTTTGTACTCGTGTGGTGTCTGACAGTGGAGCGCTTTTCTCCGGGGCTGTCTGCGTTCTGGGCAACTGTGTTCATGGTAGTGATTGTGCTTACACACAAGCCGATAAAAGCCATGTTTCGGGCCCAGGGTGCGTTTGGACAGGGGGTAAAGGAAGGCTTCTGCGATCTGCTTGATGGGCTGGTGACAGGCTCTCGAAACATGATAGGCATCGGCGTGGCAACTGCAGCGGCGGGTATTGTCGTGGGAACTGTTACGTTGACCGGAATCGGTTTGGTTATGACCGAGTTCGTTGAGTTCATTTCGGCGGGCAATATCATGCTGATGCTGCTGTTCACCGCTGTCATTAGCTTGCTGTTGGGTATGGGGCTGCCAACAACAGCAAACTATATCGTCGTATCCACATTGATGGCTCCGGTCATTGTGACTCTGGGGGCTCAGCAGGGGCTCATTGTGCCACTGATCGCTGTACACCTGTTTGTGTTCTATTTCGGAATATTGGCCGATGACACACCGCCCGTAGGGCTTGCTGCGTTTGCTGCTGCAGCGATAGCACGCTCGGACCCAATCAGAACCGGTGTTCAGGGTTTCACCTATGACATCCGCACAGCGGTGTTGCCCTTTATGTTTATTTTCAACACTGAGTTGTTGCTGATGGGGATAGAAAGCATTCCGCATCTGCTGGTCACCATTGCGACTGCAGTGATTGCCATGCTGATTTTTGCAGCTGCGACTCAAGGCTACTGGCTGGTGAAAAGCCGTTGGTATGAAACCCTGTTGCTGTTACTGATCGCATTTACACTGTTCCGTCCTGGCTTCTGGTGGGATGAAGTTTATCCACCTGTAATCAACGAACCAGCTCAGAAGATTGAATGGCTGGCAGAACAGGTTCCTGCCAATGGCCACCTGATGATTCAAGCGAGGGGAATGACAATTGATGGCGATGAAGTTACTCGACTGATTCGTCTGCCGTTAGAAGAGGGCAGTAGTGGAGCCGAGCGGCTTGAGAATGCTGGCCTGGTGCTCAATATAAATGATGACAGCGTGATTGTTGATCTGGTTGCATTTGGCAGTGCAGCGCAGGACGCAGGCTTCGACTTTGACTGGGAAATTCTGTCCATTCAAGTTGAGGCAGATCGACCGGATAAACAATGGATGTATTTACCAGCTCTCTTGCTGCTGGCTGTATTGGCATGGTTGCAGATACGTCGGAGACGGGCATCTGCACCAGAGACACAGGAGGCATGATGTTTAATAAAATACTGCTGCCGATTGATATGCAGGACCGAAATACAGCGCAGGAAGCGTTGCGTGAGGCAGCACGCTATTTGGCAGGGCCTGAGGCCGAGCTGCATGTGATGTCGGTAATGCCCGGGCTCAATATGCCAATGGTCGCCGCCTACTTTCCGGAAGATACAGTTGAGAAGGCGTTGAAGGAGCTTGAATGTGAGCTTGCGCAATTGATCAAGGAAACCGTTCCGGAGTTGGCTCATTGCCATGAACATATCTGTGAAGGCAATGCGGCCAAGCAGATAATCAAGCAGGCAAATAAGCTGGACGTCGACCTCATCGTTATGCCCAGTCACAACTATTCGCGTATGGAAAACATACTGATCGGCTCGGTTACCTCGCGGGTGGTTGAGCGTGCGCACTGCTCGGTAATGGTGCTGCGATTAGCAAAGCAAAAAAAGTGATATCGAGGCGTTGACAGCGATCCGAATCGCTGTAGAATACGCCACCTCATCAGCGCTGACCGCGCGTTGTTTTCTCCGCCAAGGCAGTGAAAACAAACAAAAAAAACGGTTGACACTGAAA
>NPIF01003773.1_pt2 | contig 15271 bp, 8 predicted proteins | sample 8637461 | NCBI WGS metagenome assembly NPIF01 (sample SAMN07420641, study PRJNA396082) | bioreactor metagenome | isolation source: sample BR12 brine-fed electro-methanogenic bioreactor BR | place: Japan: Kochi | collected 2016-12-09
CAGTCCGGATCGCTTCAATAGCTTGCGTTTGACCGGGCGGCGGTCGGTGCCGAAGAGCACGGTATGCAATCGTCATCAAGTTCGAGGAAGGAGACCGATCGACAGCGCGCAGCAGGTGTAGACGTGTGGCGAAAGCGGAGATCGAAGTGGACACGATTTGCGATGCGCGCAGCTATCTTGCGGAACGGGTCTTGCGTTGCATCGTGGCCAGATCCAGAAAGACGGCCTGCGGCTGATTGAGGCCATCCACGAATCTGACGAATTGATCGACCGCCAGACCAGCGGCCATCGAAGCGGCGTGCAATGAGACGACAGGGCTCGACCGCGTCGCCGATTCGGGTTTATGCGACGAGAATCTGCCGAGACATTTGCCGATCGCGGTTGCATCACAGAAAGTGCTCACTTCGATCAGCGGCTCCGACACATGCCAGAAAACGAGGAGCCTCACCGATTGCAGATCGCACTGCTGAAGTCTGCGGCAGGTTTGTTCGTCATCCGCGTTGCAGAACACAACGTCGCCGATATCCAGCCTGCGGCAGGAACGACTCGATCGTGACTGAATCTCAAGCGACGGATTGACTTCATGACAGGCTTGGGCTGCTGCGTGCACTTTCATGCGGCCGACGTCCACAGCGTCGTAGCCTTCTGCGACCTGCCGCGTGCGGCTCACAGTGCGATGGTCCACAAGCTGCAGTCGCGAAACACCGAGCGAAGCGAGTTGAATTGCGATCTGACGACCGACACCGTCGAGGCTCATGACCGTGGCGTGACAGGATCTGGCGGCGGATGAATCAGAGGACCGTCGTGGCGGAGGTTTGCGTGGTGAGTCGGGAGGCATGGGGTCTCCTTAAGCTGAGGATGCACGCTGTTTCGGTTGGACTGAGCCAGTTGCAGGCCGAAGTTGAGACGACGCTTGCCGAGGCAAGAGCCGACGGTCGATACGCGGCAGCAACGAGAACTAGGCTTCGGCAGCCCACCTCTCATGGATGGCGGGCAAGCTCTGCCGGATCTACCTGGTGCGTGCTTCGTAAGTCGCGAGTTTTGTGGTGATGGTGGATGCCGTGATCGGGGCGAGTAGCAGTTTCGGCGGACAGTAGCAGCCAGAACTGACAGTACACAATCGAAGATTACCCCTGCGTCCCATAGACGGACACATGGGGCAAGTCGTACAATGATAGTGGCAGGGAACAATGGACCCCGTTCAGGCAAGCGGAGGAGTCCGGCCCGATCATACCTGATATCGTTTTGATCATTCCTTAATCATCTTCCCACGTGGCCAGACTTGCCTGCCTGCTGATACGGCCCTCCTGGGTTTCCTCCAACAACCTCTGCGCCTGTGCGTTCCGCGTGCGGAAGACCGTTCTGCGTTGCACGCCGAGTGTGCGCCGATTTCGCGCTGAACCGCGGGGCGGGCAGGTTGCGCCTGGGGCATGTAATGATGAAAAGGGACCGGCAGGTTCGGCGTCGACTCAGTCGCTGCAGTGGCGAGCCGCTTGTGCTCGTGCGTGTGACGGGCGCGCACATTGAACGCCCGGTTCACATCACTGCTGTGCGGCAACCCACATCCTTCGCCAGACTGCAGAGATCCTCGCCAGACGCTGGACGCGGTGATGGCGCCGATCTGCAACAGATGAGGAGCCACGACAATGACGGGACATGAGTATCTCAGTTCAGGGGCACTCTTTCGACGCGGCGTTCTCCGGTTGCTGGCCGGTGTCCTGGCGACCTCGATGGCTGCTGGGGAGGTTTCGTTCTCTTATGGGCAATGTTCACCTCAGGAGACAGCCAAGATCGTCGCAGCAGACGCAACGGACGGCGGACACTGGGCTTCGGCGATTGCCCTTGACGGCGACACGCTGGCGGTCGGTGCCCCCTATGCCGACATCGGGAACGACTCGTTCGCGGGAGCGGTGTACGTGTTTGTCAGGACCGGCTACACCAAGGCCCCCGAGTGGACACAGCAACTGAAGCTGCTTAACCCGGCGGNNAACAGGGACGACCAGTTCGGCAGTGCGGTCGCGATCAGCGGGGACACCATGCTGATTGGTGCCTGCAACGACGACGTACCGAATCAGCCTGATGCGGGCTCTGCCTTCGTCTTTGTACGGTCAGGCGACTCCTGGATACAGCAGGCGAAGTTGATCGCGTCCGACGCGGCGACAGACGATGGGTTCGGGGCCGCAGTGGCCCTGCATGGTGACATAGCGCTGGTCGGGGCGCGGGGGGACGACGGAGCCGCGGGCAGCGCAACGGGGGCTGCGTATGTGTTCGTTCGCAACGGCGGCACGTGGACGCAGCAGGCGAAGCTCACCGCTGTGGACTCAGTGCTTTGGCGTTCTCTGGGTGAAGCAGTCGCGCTGGATGGTGTGACCGCGGTCATCGGCGCCCCGTACAGCCCCGGCACGGCGGGCTCCGTCTGCGGTTCGGCATATGTCTTTGTTTCAAGCGGTGGCAGCTGGTACCAGGAGGCGATTCTGACCGCGGAGTTCCCTGAAGAATATCAATACTTCGGCGCCTCGGTTGCCGTCTCCGGTGAGACGATTCTGATCGGGGCTCCGTCGGGCGGGTCCGTCACTCATCCGACACCGGCGGCGTACACGTTCGTCCGCCATGAAGGCATATGGACCCAGGAAGCCAGACTCGAAGCACCCGATATGGGGCCGGGCGAATTATTCGCGGCTGCCGTCGCCCTCAATGGCGATACGGCGCTCGTAGGCGCCAAGGATTACACCAACACGGCCGGATGGCGGGTCGGTTCGGCGTACGTCTTCGCGCGCTCAGGCGGACAATGGACGGAAGTTGAGAAGCTCTTCGCCCACGACGCGGCCACGGAGGATTTCTTTGGATACGCCCTCTCGATGGACGGAGCCTCGGCCGCGGTTCTGGCCCCCTACGATGATTCTGCGAATATCGCCAATGCGGGATCGGTGTACATGTTTGATCTCCATTGCGGCTCTGACAACGACGGCATTCCAGACACCGTTGACAATTGCCCATACATCGATAATGCGGGGCAGGAGGACGCAGACCAGGACGGCATCGGCGATGCGTGTGATGATTGTCCGCATGTTGCCGACCCGGATCAACTCGACACCGACCAGGATGGCGTCGGTGACGCATGCGATGACTGTCCCATGCGTTTCGACTCCGAACAGGTCGATTCTGACGGTGATGGCGTCGGCGACGTATGCGACGTTTGCCCGTCAGTCTTCGATCCCGACCAGACCGACACGGATGCGGACGGAACCGGGGATCTCTGCGATATCTGCGAGTTCATGCGGCAATCGGATAAGCTCGTTCCCGCCGGGGATGCGGCGGCATTCGGCTTTTCCGTTGCCGTGGACGGAGATACCGCCATTGTCGGCGACCGATGGGCCGATGCCGAGTCTTCGATCAGTGCCGGTGCCGCCTACATCTTCGTCTGGAGCGGTGATGCTTGGACGCAGCAGGCACGGTTGACCTCCTCCGATGCAGACAGGTCCGACCTGTTCGGGCATTCGGTCGCCGTGCATGGGGATACGGTAGTGATCGGTGCTCCGCAGAACAAGCTCGAAGGCCAAGTTCAGCCGACCGGGTCTGCGTACGTTTTCGTGCGCAATGGCGATGCATGGGAGGAGCAGACCAGACTGGCCCCCCCAGACCCGACAGGGCGGGACGAGTTCGGTTCGTCGGTCGTGATTCGTGACGACGTCGTTATTGTCGGAGCCCCGTCGCACAGGCCCGGAGAAGGGATGCTGCATGCCGCCGGGGCTGCATATGTGTTCATTCGATCGGGCGCGGCCTGGACGCAGCAGGACAAGTTGATCGCCCCCGATGCGGTGCCCAATGCGCGACTGGGAACGTCCGCCGCCCTGGACGACGGCAGAGTAATACTCGGTGCGATCAGCGACACGGGTTCGGGCGTGTACAACTCAGGTTCGGCCTATGTATTTGCGCTTAACAACGGCGCGTGGAGCCAGGAAGCCAAGCTGGCTGCCCTGGATGCTGCCGGAGGGGATGACTTCGGCTGCTCCGTCGCCCTGGATGAGAACACGGCCCTGATCGGTTCGCGGCGGGATGATGATGCAGGCGGAGCCGCAGGTACCGCATATGTGTTCGTTCGAGAACCGACGTCCAGGGGCTCATCTTGGTCGCAACAAGCGAAGCTCCTTCCGCCCGACCCCATGCCGGGCGATCTATTCGGGTCCGCTGTGAGCCTGGATGGAGATGTCGCGGTGATCGGATCGGACCAGGGGGCTTACGAAAAGGGCGCGGTTTATGTGTTCGGCCGATTCTTCAACGCGGCCCCGCCATTTTGGCGGCTGCAGAGCAAACTGACGGCCTGGGACGCGGGTTCTGATGAGGCGTTCGGTTGCGCGCTGGCGATTGCCGATGGCAGGCTGTTCATCGGCGCGACAGGAGATGAAGTGAACGGCGCCGTCCATGTCTATGACGTGAACTGCGGCGCGGATGACGACGCGGTGCCGGATGAGTACGACAACTGTCCGCATACATTCAACCCCGGCCAGGCAGACAGCGACGGCGATGGACGAGGGGATGCGTGCGACAACTGTCCAATGCTGCCGAACCTGGATCAGCATAATGCGGATCGGGATGCGTTTGGAGACGCTTGCGACAACTGTCCTCTGACCTACAACGATGATCAGGCAGACACGGACGCGGACGGTGTCGGCAATGCATGCGACAACTGCCCGCTCCGCCGCAACCCTGGCCAATCTGATTCTGACGGGGACGAGGCGGGGGATGCCTGTGACGCTTGCGCCGATGAGTATGCCCGGCTCACCCCCCTCGACACCTCGGGGAGTTTTCTGTTCGGATGGAAGACTGTGCTGGACGGCGATACCGCCTTGATCGGGATGCCCTATGCCTACCACCCCGGCATCGCGGGCATAGGTGAGGCCTATGTGTTTGTTCGCTCCGGTGGTGAATGGAACCAGCAGGCGATTCTCACTGCGCCTGACGCGGCGGGGCTAGACCATTTTGGGGAATCTGTTGCGATATCCGGCGACACGGCCGTTATTGGCGCCAGTAGCGATGACAACGCAGGAGGGACAGACGCAGGGGCGGCATACGTCTTTGTGCGTTCAGGTGCTTCTTGGCTGCAGCAGGCGAAGCTGACTGCATCAGATGGCGCTGCGGGAGACTTCTTCGGAGGTGCGGTTGCGGTCGATGGAGATACCGCGGTCGTCGGTGCAAGTTGGAGAGATTATTCCGCAGCAGTGCCCAATGCCGGATCAGCATACGTATTCGGTCGATCCGGGAGCACATGGTTGCAGCAGGGGAAGCTATCGGCTCCGGAGCCCAGCCGAAACGATGAGTTTGGCGGCGCCGTCGCACTGGATGGCGACACGATCGTGGTCGGTTGCCCGCAGGATGATGTGGCCGACATCACTGACGCAGGATCGGCATACGTGTTCACGCAATCGGGAGGCGTCTGGACACAACAGGCGATGCTCACAGCACCCGACGCCTCATATGACGCCAGCTTCGGCGATGAGGCGGTACTCGACGGCGACACGGTTGTGATCGGGGCACCGCGAGCATGTGAATCGGGCATTTCAAATGCGGGTGCTGCGTATGTCTTTGTTCGCTCGCAGGGTGTGTGGCAGCAGCAGGCGAAGCTCGTCGCAACCGCACCCGCTCCGCGAGAGTATTTTGGTGGACGACTTGCGCTGGACGGAGACGTGCTGGTGATCGGCGTTTCAGCCGACACGATCGCAGGCCAAACGTATGCGGGCTCCGCCTATGTCTTCGTCCGCTCGAACGGCGTCTGGCACCAGCGATCGAAATTGACGGCTTCCGACGCCTCCAAAGGAGATTACTTCGGCGCGGCAGCTGTATCGGGCCGGACGGTTGCTGTCGGGGCACATGGCGCCGATTACGAGGGGCAAGGCAGGGTGGGGGCGGTCTATGTGTTTGATCTGGACTGCCCGATTCCCGGCGACCTGACGTGCGATGAGGCGCTCGATCCGTCGGACGTCGCGGCGTTCGTCCTTGCCCTCATTGATCCGGCTGCCTACGAGATTGCGTATCCAGGCTGCGAAATAGGCAGGGCGGATATGAATGACAGCGGGACGGTGGACGGCGAGGACATTCAGGCATTCATCGACTGGATGCTGACGCCCGGCCCGCGGAAGCATCTTCCCCAGCAACCGTCGACGGGGAGTATAGATACGTGGTCTCCGATCGGGCCGCGGTAACTCCGATCCGCAGTCGCGCCCCGAGCACGAGAACACGTGTACCGGACCAATCCTCGATCACCTTGGGCGACTGCAAAATCCCAAAGAGCACGAGGTCGCAGGACTCCCGTTCTCTGGGTCGAACAGGGCTCCAGCCACTCAGCGCCCGACTATCGCCACTGTCGGAGGACCATCTGCCGGTGTCTTTGGCTGGGCGGGCGTCGGATGCAGTGAGAGCGGCTGCACCTCATCGCATCCCATGTCCACGATAGGAGCCGTACCGTTGCCGGCATCAGCCACGCTCGGAATATCGACAAGACGGGGATCGCCGTCAAAGTCCGTCGCGGTGATCACCGCCGAGTTATCGCCTGCATCGATGCAGGGGGACGCCCACAATCCGAGCCTGAGGTGATAATCACCCGGCATCCAAAGATCGTCACTGAAGTCCTCGGGCGTGCCCTGATCATCCCAGTAGCCTGGAGCGACGAAGAGCGGATCTGCCTCGATGTTGCCCGCTCCCCAGTTCAGCGTGCAGTCGGCCTCCAGAAACGCTGCATCCTCGCCCCCCTCTACATCGCAATAGGACACTGTCAGCGCCGACGTCCTCAAGATCCCAAGCTCCCGTGCGATCGGGGCATTGTTTGCCCAGAAAATGCAGTTTGTTATGCTCGGACTGCTGAGTTGGTGACAGGAGATGCCGCCGCCGACTTCTGTTGCCGTATTCCCGCTGATTGTGCAACTCAGGAATGACGGAGTACTGTCCCAGCTTTGTATGCCCCCGCCTGTTGGAGCCGCATTCCCAGTAATGGCGCAGTTTGCTATCGTCAGTCCGTAGGCTCTCAGACAGCGTACGCCACCACCGCTGTCGGTTGCCTTGTTTCCGCTGATGATGCATCTATCGAGCATAGTGTTACCGATGCCGCCACACACGACACCTCCACCCCATTTGGCGGTGTTACCACTGATCCGGCAGTCCACAACCGTCGAGTTTGACCTCCAGCAATAGAGTCCGCCGCCCGTATTCTCGCTCATGGTGCAGTTGACAATCGTCGGGCTACCGTCATAGAAGCAAAAGACGCCGCCGCCCGATATGGATGCCTCGTTGCCGCTTATTAGGCAGTTCCTCAACGTCGGACTGCTAAAGCGACAGTACACACCGCCACCGTACTCCTCCGAGCCGCCGGTAATCGTGAACCCGTCGACTATCGAAGCTGCTGTTTCCCCGCTGTGGAAGAAAAACCCATGCCCCTCACCCGCACAGTCGATCACGCAACCGGCGGCGCCGCCGGTGGACCGGAGCGTGATCTCACGGCCCTGAAAGTCCAGATTTCGATTGCCGTCTCCGGTATATGTGCCGTTCGCAACCGCGATTTCATCGCCCTCGAACATGTCCGTCGCATCGATCGCAGATTGAATGGTCGCCTTTGGGCCATGCTGGCCATCCCACACCTCGGCCATTCCGTCGTAGGCGTCATCGCCCGCCGGATCGACGTAGAAACTGACGGGAGGCCTGTGGGGATTGGAACTCCACTCATACTCATCGAGATTCGAGCGATCATCCACATCCTCGTTTCCCTCAGCGTTACCGTCCGTCGCCGATTCAAAGTAGCGCATCTCCCACCAGTCCGGCATTTCGTCACCGTCGCCATCGATGAACTCGTCTGCACCGATGTCGACTCCGCCGCCGGAGAGGCGCACTTCGCCGTCAATGTCGCTCAGGCCCGAGTAATCACCCGTTGGATCGCCCGCGTCTCGACAGGGTGAACTCGCGAGGAGGTGCGTACCGTCCCTCGTCAGATGTGGGTCTGACTCGGACATACCGTCACCCCAGTTCAGCGTCGATGTGGAGCTGACATGCGCTGCCGCCTCGCCCCCCTCGACAACGCTGTAAGATAGGTTCAACGTCGACGTTGTCCTGAGGTATATCTCCGGTCCTTCCCGCGCAGCATCGCCCCAGAGAATGCAATTCGCGAGCGTAATCGTGCTGGTCGAGTAGCTGTAAACTGCTCCCCCCAAGGAGAAGGCAGTGTTACTCGTCAATGTGCAGTTCGTCAGCGAAGGACTGCTGTCCTGGCCGCAGCGGACGGCTCCGCCGTTTATCATGGCAGTATTGCTGACGATCATGCAGCTTTCAAAAGTAGGGTTACTGAGATTACAGAACATGCCGCCGCCGTGCTCTGCGGCTTTGTTCCCGCTTATGCTGCAACGCCGAAACGTCGAATCACTATCAAAACACTCGATGCCGCCGCCTTGGCCGGAGGCATTCCCATTGATCTTGCAGTCTGTGAACACGGGGCTGCTGTGATGGCACATCACGCCACCGCCACCTGGGCTCGAATTCCCGATGGGCGAGCACTGAAGAATCGTCGGACTGCTGTTGGCATCCCGAGCGTAAAAGCCGCCGCCTTTTCGAGATGACGTGTTATTGCTGATGTCGCAATTCATCAATGTTGGACTGCTGTTGTTGCAGAAATACACTCCCCCGCCGTCGTATGCCTCATTCTCGCAAATCACGCAATCCGAAATCTCAGAACTGCTGCCGTCACAGTACACACCACCTCCATAGGAATATGCCGAGTTCCCTGTTATCCGGCAACTTTCGAGCGTCGGGTGGCCGTTCTCGATAAACACTCCACCACCGTGACGCCAGATTGAGACGGTCGAATCATCTGCGTTCCCGTCTGTAATCGTGAAGCCGTCCAGAACGGTCGTTGCATCCGTGCCGCTGCCGGTCACCACGTGATAGGCGTTGTCGGTGCGATCGTTCGCCACACCGATGTCGCCGCTGAGGATACTGGTGTATAGACCGGGATCACGGGCTTCAAAGGTGCCGTCGCCTCCGCCTGTGGGAAACCCGCCGTACAGACTGACGCCCGTCTTGAGCTGCAATGTCACGGTGCGAACGTCTGAGGGGTCGACAGGATCTGACGGAAGATACAGTCCTTCCGCGACCCAGATTTCGTCATCCACGTCGGCGTTCAGCAAGGCAAGCTGCAGATCGCTCAATGCGGTTGCCCACGACTGACCATCACCGCCAGGCGAAGCACCCTGGTCCACGTAAATCACATCGGCTTGCGTCACCGAAATCGCATACACGAAAGTGGCTGCTGCCATGATCACGGTCGTGATCATCTTGTGACTAATTCGCCCACCCTGATTTGTCGCCGCGGACACTGTCGAGGACATCGATCAGACCTCCTATACGATCGTCCCCAATGGGCTGCCGTGGGCTTTGTTGCCACGACGGTTACACTGGGCGGAGCTACGTCATTACGATCGCGTCGCCTGTAGGTAACGACGCGACGGTGGTAGTAGTCCTCGCCGCCGATACGACTGCCTGTATAGACATGCAGCTTGTCGCACGGAAAAATCTCCGTTTGCGCGCCCCTAGCTCACAAGACAAGCAACTCTTATTCTAATGACTCATACTGCCGAGATGCAAGACTGTTCAGTGTCATGCCCCCTCGATTTCGCAGTCATCCAGAGAAACAGGGCCGCCCGGAGGCGGCCCCGAAATGCTGCGATCACGCCGACTTGCGTTTGCGCGTAGAGGATGATTCCTCGATTTCCTCGCGGTAGTTGCCGCCCAGATTCTCCCGACTGGCTTCTAGCCCGAGATTGACCGGCATCAGCACCCAGCGGGCACGCGGCGACGCCTCACCGTAAATCAACGCCGGATGGCCGAAGACGCTGCCGGTACCCTTGCTCAGCTGATTCTGCTGAACGTCGATCACGACGCGATCATCGGACAGCGACTGCACAGCATCACGCAGGAAGCCCGGATTGAAGCCGGTGATCACAAACTCGTCGTCACCGCCGAGGAACTCTGCATCCACGCTACCTCTTGCCTCGCCCGCCTGCGGTGCCCGGGCGGAGAGGCCGATCGCATCGTGTGAAAGCTCCAGCCGCACGGCCCGGCTTTCCAGGTTGGTCGCCGTTGCGACAGCTTCCAGCGTGTCGAGCAATTCGCGGCGATCCGCTGCGAAGCGAGAGCCGGACTTCGGCATCACGTCGCGATAGTGCGGGAAGCGGCCCTCAATCGACTGAAACGACATCGCCCAGTCGTCACCGGCGATACAAGTGCGTTGTGACGCCATGTCGTCGACGGCGGACGAAGATCCGTTCTTGGCGTCCTTCTTCGTTTCTGGTGTGTCAACCGCGACCGTGATGCAGGCGTCGTCGTTCTTGCCGATCAGCTTGATGAGCAGTTGTACCGCACGCACCGGCAGAATGACCTGACCGCGATACGCATCGGTCCGATTCAGCAGATCCACGACCGCCATGCGACGACCATCCGTCGCCACCAGTCGCACATCGTCGTGGTCCGATTCCAGCAACATGCCGTTGATGGCGTACCGCGTGGTTTCACGGGCGGCGGCACAGAGCGTCACACGCAGGGCGTCGCGAAGCACGCCCGCGTCGAGGAAGAGCTTCTCGCCCTTCAGTTCCGTATCGATGACCGGGAAGTCCGGCGTGGGGAAGATCGGCAAGCGATGCTCGATGCGACCGCCGTTGAGGACGAGCGTTTCACCGTCTTCGTCGAGGCGCAGGCAGACGTGATCAGTCCGACCGGAGTCGATCCGCTGCAGCAGATCGCAGCAGGAGACGACACAGAGGGGCAGGTCGCCGTTCACGGATAGCGTTCGCGTCAGCGTGCAGTCGCCGTCGGTGGCGGCGAGTGTGAGCTGGCCCTTGCTGGCGGACAGCTTGACGCATTGCAGGATAGGCTTGGGCGATCGGTTCTTCGCCGCCAGGGCGATGTGTCGCAGAGCGGCACGCAAGGCCTTGCGGTCGAGCTGCAGAGCAGGTGCAGAAAGTACGGCAGTTGACATGGAGGAAACTCCTGGAGTTGTGATGTGAGGATTTAAGCGAACGGAGTGAGAAGACGCGGATTACGCCGAGGCAGCCGTCGGTCGACTCAGCGGATGCGGTCGCTGTGAATCAGTGACGTTTTGGGAAGACAGAGGCACTTGCCGCCGTCTGCGTCTGACCGCCTTCTCGACGCGGGGATCGCTGCAGAACAGATGACGCAGATCGCACGGTTGAACTTCGCGAACGTTGAGAATCATGGAGAACTCCTTTCGCCTCACGACACAGGTCGCGGGCATGAATAGGTGTTTATCGTTGTTTTGGATTGAGGTGAATGGGGGAGCCGGCGAGCTACCAGTTGCCGTTGAAACAACCGGCGAGGTAGATCAGCCCTGCGATGAGGGCGATCACGATCAGAGCGGCCAGCGGCGAGGCGGGCCACAGGATGAATACCAGGAAGATAAGCCCGCCCAGCCCGAGCACGAGCTTATCCTCGCGCATGCCATCGCCTTCTTCGCGATTGCCGGGAACGGGCAGGCCGCTGCGGTTCACGTCGCCGCGCTTGCATCGCACTTCGCCACGCCCGACGGAGACCGCGCATTAAGTCGCGCACGGGAGGGAGGATGTAGTCGGAGATACAGCCCAGCCACCAGTGGATAAATCCACCGCGTGAAAACATGCTCAACCCTCCCACTGTCGACACGCATTCTGAAACGGACACGAAGCACAGTTCATGGATGAAGGAACCGGATAGGTGTGCCCAGCGGAGATCGCGGACCAGACCGATCGCACGGAGCGTTTGACGCGGTGAATAGCGACAGGATCGGGCGACAGCGAATGCAGCGTGACGGACGGTGATTTCGTCTTCGTCAATATGATCCACTCGATGCTGACGGGCAGATCGCCAAACTCCTGTGCCAGCGGGCGGACCAGCTCGCTGTAGAGCAGCAACTGCGGGGCTGATGCCTGCATCTGATCATCGTTCCATGCAGAATGGCTTGTTTTGAAGTCGACGATCCGCAGCCGGTCCTTCGCCAGCAGCATGAGATCCAGGCGGCCGAGGATGTCCGGGCAGTCGGGGATGATGCGGCCGCGGACTTCTTCCTCCACGCCGAGGAGCTGGCTGTCCAATCTGGACAGTTCGCTGTCCTGAAACGCCTTCAGCATGCGTGCGGCGAGGTCTCTCAGGCTGTCTTGAGTCTCGGTTTTGCCGAACCGCACCGGCAGTGTCGCCTCCTGCTGCCATGCCTGCTCATACCGATCCATCAGATTCTCATGCGATGACGGTGCCTGTCCCTCGAACAACTCGCGGAAGTGCAGCTCGATCGCCGCATGGATCGAACCACCGAAGATCAGGCTGGAGGAGACGAACTCGCGGGGCAGATCCTCGCGATAGCTGAACTGAAACCGCAGCGGACACTTCATGAATGTTGTGATCGCCGAGTGCGAGAGGTAATTACGGCCGGTGAGTTCAAGGGCCAATTGCGTCGGATCGAGGGGAGGTCGCGTCTGATTGTGGTGAACTGCTGCGTGCCCCGCCAATGCGGGTGCCGCGGCGGTCGGGGCGATCAACGGCCACCGCCATTCTGGTTCGCCATGGCCGCCTTGAGGTCGTCGATGAGCTGGCTGGCCTGGCGGACGGTCAGATCTTCGACGGCATTGACGCCGAAGTGCTGCGATGCGACACGGTCGGCGATCTTGTTCTGCCGTTCGCAGATGGCCCGAATAGCGCGTACTTGGCCGCTGGTTGCGAAGCGGATGTTGCGACTGTTGTCGTTGCTGCGGGACTGTTGGCCGTTGCCGTTCGTCGAGTTGTTGGTGGGGCTGCCGTTCGCGAGTTCCTCTTCCACGGACGAGCGTGCGATGCTGAAGAGATCGCGGATGCGGGCGGCGAGGCCGTTGGGATCGCTGACCAGGGCCGACTCCAGTTCCAGTTCGACGTTGACGGAAGCCCCGCGGCTGCCGTAGTTGGGTTCGCCGATCTTGCGGGAAAACCCGGCGTTCAGTTTGAGCATGATTTCTCCTTTCGTGCGCGGCCGGTGCGGACAACGCAACAGCGTTCACTGCATCGGCGGCGGGGTTTTGGTTGTGGTGTTGTTACGGTGTGCGGGAGCGGAGTCCGCTCGGGGTGGAGCGTCAGAGGGCGATGTAGCCCGAGTCGATCTGGTCAGAGTGTAACGCGTTACAGTTCGCGGATATCGCCGACGATCGCCTGTTGGCGGACGTCATCGACGACGGTCATGAACTCGCATGACGGTGCCTCTATCAGCAGCAGGAAGCCGCCGTGATGCTTTCGCTGAGCATTGAAGATGCGGACGACCGACGTTTCGATGCCGACCAGGCGGGCATCCCACGCCGGTGCTCGCAGAATCGAAGTGTGCCCGGCCTGTTTGGCCTGCAGCGTGATTGTCTCGACGGTCGCGAGGTAGAAGTCCGCGCGGCCGGACGCATCGGGCTTTTCTGTCAGCGTCAGTCCTTTGCGGAGCGAGTCGCGGACGATCTCCAGCTTCTCGCGGTTCCAGTCGGCATAACGAATCTCGATCAGCGGTGCGGGCGGGATGTTCGCCACCTGCATCGAGCCGATCTTGAACAGGAGATCCTCGGCTGTGCTTCGGTAAACGTCTTTGAGGTCAATGGGCATGAGGGTGTTCACCTCCTCTCAGGATGTGGATGCGTCAACGTCGCCTTCGTCGCGGTGATCGGCGGGAGTAGCCGTCGATGTGTCGCGGGCGACGCTGCGACCAACGCGGGCCGAAGGCTTGGTGTTTGGCGTGGTGCGAGACGGCCTGCTGTCTGCCGGAAAAGCCGCAGAACAGCGAGGACAGCCAGTTCAAAATGGCCATGGAGAGTCCTTTGCTTCTTGTTTGCCGCGAATAATTAAGACGTTTAAATCAGAGCTTCCCGTGCGTGAGACGAAGCCTGGCAGGGTGAGCGTGGGTCCAAATCAGGCAAGCTGCGCCATACCCTCTCCTTAGCCGACGTCCAATGCGAAGCAGGGGGCGTGCAGAGGCAGAGAGGCTTGATTCGGTAGCATAACCCTCGAATTTGTGGGGAGAGTTCTCTAGAATGAGTAAGCATCGCAAGGGGTATCAGATTCGAACCGACTTGCCTGAGGGACCATCGGGGAGGGGGCATGCGGGAACGGATAGGTCAATCGATTCGAGCCAAGAGCCTAGCCCGGCAAGAGCGATCGAGGAGCGACAAGTTCGGGAGGAGACTGATTTGTGTAGGTGGATGCTGAAGGTGGCGTGCATCGGTGCAATTCTCGTATTCGGTCCGGGTACCCGCGCAGCATGGGCCGCCGGGATCTTGTCTGACGCCCCTGAATATGCCGTAGGGGAGGACCCTTTTGGGGCGGCAATCGGTGATCTGGACGGTGACGGAGATGCGGACATAGCGGTGGCAAACACCGACGACAACAATGTCTCCATCCTTCTGAATAACAGTGATGGCACCTACGCAGACGAAGTTTCCTACATCGCGGGGGATTATCCAATCGCGGTCGCGATAGGTGACTTGGATGGGAACGGAACCCCCGACGTAGTTGCAGTGAATTTCAGCGGTCATGATGTCTCGATCCTACTGAACCAAGGAAATGCAACCTTCGCCTCCCACGTGAGATACAGTGTGGGGCGTTATCCGGCCACCGTTGCGATTGGTGATCTGGATGGCGACGGCGATGCTGACTTGGCCGTTGCAAATCGCTCTAGTCGCGATGTCTCGATCTTGCTGAATTACGGAGACGGGACATTCGCGGACCAAGTGAAATACAGCGTCTCGGGTTCGGCCTTCTCCGTCGTGATGGGTGATTTGGACAGCGATGGGGACGCAGATCTTGCTGTTTCGAACGAGTCTAGCAACATGATCTCAATCTTCATGAATCAGGGAGGCGGGCAGTTGGCTGACGAAGTTCTCATCGAGGGGGGAATTGGTCTGGCCCTAATGCTGTTGGGAGACATGGATGGGGATGGAGACTTGGACTTAGTCTGCCTGCGGAATCACGTGCCAGTGAACATCCTCATTAATGATGGAGAGGGCACCTTTTCGCCTCCCTCGCCATGCAACATCGAGCTGGCTGCTGCCTGGGCATCAATAGGTGATCTTGACTCAGACGGAGACGTCGATCTGGTTGCCGTCGATTACTGGCGAGATGAGATTGTCATCCTTCTAAACCAAGGAAACGCGGCGTTTACGCTGGGAGCCATATATGGCGCGGGCCGGATTCCCATTTCTGTCGCTCTGGGCGATCTTGACGGCGACCGAGACCTCGACATTGCTGCCGT
>NPIF01002842.1_pt1 | contig 15260 bp, 7 predicted proteins | sample 8637461 | NCBI WGS metagenome assembly NPIF01 (sample SAMN07420641, study PRJNA396082) | bioreactor metagenome | isolation source: sample BR12 brine-fed electro-methanogenic bioreactor BR | place: Japan: Kochi | collected 2016-12-09
TGATGGCGGTCAGGTCGGGGTTCCGCTCGAGCAGTACGCGGGCGGGAGCGGCGCCGCCTTCCTCGGTGTAGAGGCCGTCTTCGACCTGTTTCCGGGGCAGCGCGGCTCCGGCGGCCTCGATGCTGGCCCGGAAGCCGTTCCACAGGTCGGCACTGGTCTGGACCTCGACCGCACCGTGGATAAGTCCGATATTGCGGTGGCCGAGCATCAGGAGGTGCTCGGCGGCGAGCCGCCCGGCACTTTCGTAGTCGCACTGAACGTAGTTTAAGTCTATGCCCGGTATACGGTTATTGACGACGATCACCGGGTGTCCCAGCCGCATGAAATCGGCCAGGAACTCGTCGGTATTGGTGACACCCATGCAGAGCAGGCCGTCGATGAAGTGCCGGTCGAAGAGTTCGAGGTGTTGGCGTTTTTCGATGAACGGCGGATGTGCGACCTCCAGAAGGATTTTCAGCCCAGCCTGGCTGGCATGATCATGGATCGCGCTGATCAACTCGCCGAAATAAACATCAGCGAATGCGTGTTGTAATTGAGGCAGGAGAATGCCGAAGAAGCCCGATCTCTGGGCTTGAAGGCCCTGGGCGAGGCGGCTCGGTCGGTATCCGAGTCTTTTGACGGTTTCGAGGACACGCTCACGCGTGGCAGGGCTGATGCGCCGGTCTCGATTGTTGAGAACGAGGGAAACAGTCGTAAGAGAGGCCTTGGACTCTCGGGCGACATCCTTGATGCTGACACCTCTACGCTTGGCCATGGCGAGCCCCTTCGGCAGTCTTCCCGGTAAGTTATCCCATTCGACGGCGAATGGCAGGTTCATCTNNCGGACTAGGATAGGGAAGAGGGAAAATCGATGCGCGAACGTTTGCAAAATCACAAAAAGGCGTTATACTCCTATTAGTAAAAGGTTTTACTTAGCTTACACCCCCGATCGGAAGAAAGCAAATGGCAACTGCAAAACTCCGGGCTGTCCGACACGATCTCGAGGGGGCGAGTCAGAACGGCAAGCGATCCCGATCTTCATATCGCGGTCGCGCGTTCACATTGATTGAGTTGCTGGTCGTCATTGCGATCATCTCGCTGTTGATCTCGATACTGTTACCGGCCCTCGGCCGTGCGCGGGAAGTCTCGCGGCGGACCGTCTGCGCGTCGAATCTCCGCCAGGTGGGTCAGTCGTGGATCGCCTATGCGGCGGATTTCGACAGCTGGTTTCCCTGCAAGCCGCACCCGGCCGGCGCGACCGAGATTTCGGAACTGGCGCAAGTACAGCATATGGCGGGCGGCGGCATCGACGGCTGGCGTCCTTTCTTCCTCGGCATCATTTGCGACATCGTCGAACGACGGCTGACGCACGAAGAGGGCGGCGGCACGCCGAGTTACCTTCCCGATCCGGGCGTTCTTCTGTGTCCGAGCGACATGGAGAACAATGCTCCCAATCAGGATGACACGATGTGGCCGACGGCCAAGTTGGAGAACTTCACGGATGTGCCGCGGATACCGGCGCAGATCCAGATGCTCGGCAAATCGTACACCAGCTATGTTTATGTCGCGTTGTGGCGGGCCGACGATCGGGCCGATTTTGTCATGATGGGCGATCAGAGCCACACGACGGACCTGACGACGGAAGCGTTTACGACCTACACACAGGAAGATAACCACGGCACCCGCGGAATCAATGCTCTGTACGTCGATTCCCATGTGGAGTGGGCGCCGATGAAGTCCGGCGAGTTTGACGACGTTCAGCACATGTCGGGCAAGTTCTGGGGGCCGATTATTGCCGCGCCGGCGCGATATCCCGGCACTGACGGCAATCGAAGCTCAGAGGTTCAGACAATCGAATAGCTGTGTTCAGCAGGGTCCGCGGAGATATTCGCGGGCCTTTTTTCAATGGAGGGGAGGCCAGGGCCTCCATCGCCGACGCCAAGGGGGAAATAGACTCGGTGCCAAAGCGCCGGCATCGCCGCTCGAGATCCAGAATGGGTTTCAGAGGCGAGGGCGAGCACGCCGGTTGTCATGAAGCATCGGTCATTCGTGGAGTACATGCTGCGAGCGAACTTCGCACGCTCGCGGTTTAGATGAATCGAGTCTCGACAGTGGTATCCGGGTGAGGGTAGGCAGCCTTCGATCGGGTTGATACGCCACGCAATCTAATGCAGGAGGTGGATTTTGTCTCGTCGCAGTCAGTTCGTTTCGACAATCGCTCTAATCACATGCTTCGTTTTGTGTCTGGGCCTGGTGCAACAGGCCGTATCACAGGTTCCGGATTGCACCGTGTTCCCGCCAGTGGACGGTACGGACCTGCAGTCGAAGTACAACGGCGCGTTCAACGTCGTGCAGACGAACGCGACCGGCTTCGGCAACAAGGTGGCCATTCTGCCCGAGGATTCCGAGGGTAACGAGCTCTGTCGGCTCTTCGTCGCGAACGATGCCACCACGCTCTACTTCGGCATCACCGGCAATCACAACCGGATTGACGAGACCGACGCCAACACCACGCTCGTGTTCATCGACGTCGATGCAGGCGCTTCGCCGACCGATCTCGACACGGACGGCTTTACCGGCGGTTCGACGGCGCTGCTGAACCTGACCGAGGCCTCCAGCGGCGACGGCGCGCGGCTCGACTTCGATCCCGAATACTGCCTCGCCGTCTGGAACGTCAACGGCACGCAATCGGCCTACCTGCATGATCTCACCAATCCCACGGACGCGGGTGTCGCGTTGACGGAAGGCGTGCATTTCGCGGTCGACAACTCCAACCTTGCGGGTGTCACCGACAATGCCGCCGACGACCCGCTCTTCCAGGAGCAGAACGCGGAAACCGCGACGACCGGCTTCGAGTTTGCGATTCCGCTGTAGATGCTCGGCAGTCTCGCGAATGACGCCGACATCAACGTGCAGGCGCTGCTGGTGGCCGGCAACGGTTATGTCAGCAATCAGAGCCTCCCGCCGCTCAACCCGACCTCAGGCCTGAACGGCGGCGGCGTCGAGAACATCGGCGCGCATGTTCCGAACGATCCTGAGAACCCCAACTTCGTCAATCTCGACAACTCGTTCACCGGCGATCAGCACGTGGCGTACACGCTGTCTCCGGGCGGCGCCGCTCCCGGCGGAACGCTTGACGGTGCAGCAATCACGGAAGCCAACTACGGCACGCCGCTGGCGACCCAGAACAACTACACCGCGTTCGGCGACGCGGCCGAGTTCTCGCTCGGCGTCACCGACGGCAACGAGCTCGACCAGATATGGGTCAAGAACGACTTCACCAAGCTGTACATCGGTGTGACCGGCAACATCGGCATCAGCGGTTCGTTCCAGAACGTGCTGATCATCTTCATTCAGACGCCGAACTCCTTCGGTGCCAACTCGCTGTTCACGGACCTGTTCCCCGATCTGATCGGTCCGGGCATCATTCAGCCGCTGGACGCCTTCCAGTTTGACGGCGATCCGGGTCAGCCCTTCACGACCGGCTTCCGGCCCAACTACGCGATTCAGATGTGGCGTTCGGGCGGCGTGACGCGCGGCGTCATCAAGAACCTCGATATCGACGGTTCGGAAATCGACATGCAGTACACCAACGACCCGGCCAAGCACACGGGCGACGGTTTCAACGTGTTCACCGCCGATCTGACCAACATCGACGGCGTCAATGATCTTGCGGGCGACGACCCGCTGCGGCAGGAGGACTTCGCTCTCTCCGCCGTCAAGGGCGCGCAGTTCAGCATCGACCTTTCGGACATCGGTCAGGGTTCGAATCAGGACATCAGCGTGATGGCGATGATCGCCAGCGTTTCGGACGGGGGCACGAACGCCTTCGTCAGCAACCAGTTCCTGCCCGTGCTGAATCCGACCGAACCGCCGCCGGTATGCTCGGCCGATACTTTCAATCCGTCCATCCCGCTGACGGACGATGCGGTGACCGAGAATACGCAGGTCGTCGTCAACGCGGGCTCAATCGATCGCGTGACGGGCATTCAGGTCGAAGTTGATATCACGCACCCGGCGGTTGAGGAGCTCGAAGTTTCGCTCCGACACAACGAAACGGGCCGCGTGGTCCGCCTCTGGGATACGACCAGCGGCAGCGGTGCAGATCTGTATCACACGTTCACCGTCGACGGTCTGGCGCTGCCCGACTGCACGCCGCTTACGGCGCCGGTCGCGCAGTCGTTCGAGTCGCTTCTCACGTTCAACGGTGTTGATCCCGATTCGGGTGCGGGCACCTGGACGCTGATCGTCAACGACACAGTCGCCGGCAACAGCGGCACGCTGGACTCGTGGTCCGTCGGCTTCCGCTATGACGACGGCGGCGGCATCGGCTGCCTCGGCACGCACAACAACGACGCCGAGGAAGGCGACATCAACGTTATCGATCTCACCACTTATGACGGTGATCAGTACTTCACGATCACGCTGGATGCGTTTACAGGCGCGCCGACGACATTCGACGGCGACGAGATCCCGACGGCGTTCGGTGATCCTACGGCGGAAAACGCGTTGCAGACGCAGAACAACTACACCTGCTTCGGCAACACGGTCGAAGGTTCGCAGGCGACGTTCACTGCCGGCAGCGAGATGGACCAGATGTTCATCACGAACACCGACACCCGGCTCGACCTCGCCATTACGGGCAACCTCGAGACCAACGGCAACGCGTTCGTGGTTCTGTTCGACACGATCAGCGGCGGCAGCAGTACGCTGCCGATAGACCTGCCCAATCCTCCGCGGCCCATCGGCGGCGAAGGCGTCGGCACGGGCGACCCGGGCCTCAACGGCCAGGTGCTCGATACCGGTTTCGAGCCGGACTACGCACTCGTGATGCACACGTTCGACGGCGGCCAGCGTCGCTTCCGCGTCGACTTGGTTGATTTGCAGACAAGCACCAACCGGCTCATCGGCTGGGGCAACTACGACACCGGCACCGGCGTGCTGGAGCAGCCGCTCTCGACCGGCAGCGAAATCAACGAACTGTTCATTCAGAACGACGCGACCAACCTGTATGTCGGTGTGACCGGCAACCTCGGCGGCGACAACGGCAACTCCGTGCTGCTGTTCCTCGACACCAAGGCGGGCGGCAGCAGCACGCTGTCGACGCTGGGCGGTACGAGCACGCCGTCGCAGATCACCGGCATGGACGGCGACACGCTGGTCAGCGGGTTTGAGCCTGACTACGTGCTGGTGCTGGAGCGCGTCGGCGCGACGTACCAGACCGGACGCCTGGTTGACCTGCAGACGCTCAGCAACGCTCCGGCCGACATAGTCTGGGATGCGACGTTCCCGCCTGTCAGCGACACGTTTGTCGGTAACAACGACAACATCCTGGGTGTCAACGGCGACGACCTCGCCGATCCGCAGACGACGGCCGATACTGCGACGACGGGTCTTCAGTTCGCGCTTTCGCGGAGCTCGGTCGACGCGCCCGCCGACGGCAACCCGATCAAGGTCGCCGCGGTCATCGTGAACGGCTCGGGCTACTGGAGCAACCAGGGCCTGCCCGGCTTCGGCGGCGGCGTGTTGAACCTGAGCCAAGGCGGCGTCGATCCCGTCGATGCCTCCAGTGTCTTCGGCTTCGTGACGTACAACATGAACGCAACGGCGTGGGTGCCCACGCAGTGGGACGGCACGGACATCCCGGACATGGGCACGGCGCTGGCGACGCAGGACAACTACACCGGCTTCGGCGATCAGACGTGGGCCGAGGAAGGCGCGGGCAACGAGAACTGCCTGCTCTACGCCTTCAACGACACGAACGTCGGCGGCGTCGAGGGCGGCAATTGCTCCGCGGGCGACGTCAGCGATGCGGCCAACGTCGATACCGGCATGGAAGCGTCGATTGATCTCGAGGATCTTGGCCTGACGACGATGGATGTCAGCAACGGCACCGAGATCAAGATGATGGCGGTTGTGACCGGCAACAGCGGTTACTACTCGAACAACATCCTGCCGAACGAGGATCCGGCCAGCGGCACGCTGTGCAATCTGGGCTTCCTGCCCGACCTGACGACACTCGCAGGCGATCAGTTCGTCGTGTACGCCCTCGGTGTGAACCCGTGTGGCAATGATCCGGCCGACATCAACGGTGACGACGTCGTCAATGCGGATGACGTGACTGCGTTCGTTGACGTACTGCTCAACGGTGCGGATCCCGAATCATGTGAATGGATCAAGTCCGAGTTTGAGGAGGACGGCGTTCGCAACGGTTTGGACATTCAGGGCTTCGTGAACGCGTCGATCGGTTCATAAGCCCGATAGCGAGACCTTGGGGGGCTTGCAGATTATCGCCGCACGCAACACGCGTGCGTGATTCGACGCTTGCCCGCGCCAATAATCCTTTGGCACGGGCAAGCGTCTTATGTGAAGTGTCACGAGGCGTACGCGCTGCCTCTTGTCAACAACAAGTTGGTTCCGCGAGCATTTGGACCGGAGAGGATGTGGTTGTGAGAGCTTCAATCAAAGCGCTGCCGATCGTAGCGGTCATCTGCCTGGCGATGTGTTCGACAGCCGACGCATCGCAGCCCGAACAGGTGATGATCCAGTATTTCGAAGCCGAATGGGACGTCATTCGCTATCGAATGCCGGACGTCTTCATGGCGGGTTATTCCTCGGTATGGCTGCCTCCGCCTCAACGCGGCCAAGGCGGTGTCTTCAGCGTCGGGTACGACCTGTTTGACCGGTTTGATCTGGGGACGAACGCCAGTCCGACGCATTACGGCACCGAGGCCGGCTTCCGCATGATGGTCGATGAATTCCACAAGGCGCACTGCTACGTGTACGTCGACTGGATCATGAACCACAACGCGTTCAAGGACAACAGCACGCCCGGCTTCATCACACAGGGCGGCTATCCCGGTTTTGTGCTGACCTACGGCGGCGATTCCTACGGCGATTTTCACGCGTATTCCAGCGGCTGTCCCCAGTCGACAAATCCGAGCGACGGTTGTTATCAACTGTTCGAGGGGCGGCTGGCCGGCCTGATCGATATCGATCAGAGCAAGAACCACCAGATGATCCGCCACCCCGTCGAGGCCGGCAATCCGAACAACATTCCGGCCGGGACGATCTACAACAAGCCGAACGCCAACAACTATCGTTACTACGCTGACACGGCGCTGACACCGATGAACGTCTCGAACCCGGGGACGAGTCGAACGCCGGGGCCGTTCAACTTCAGTATCCACCCCTATAACACGGCGGATCTTTATCAGGGCGACCCGATTATTGAGAACGCAACCGGACTGCTGCTGCGATCGACGCAGTTTTATCTCGAAGTGCTCGACGTGGACGGTTTCCGGCTTGATGCGGCCAAGCACATTCCTGAGTGGTTCTGGGATCAATACTGGGATTCCTACGTTTACAACCGGCATGTCGGATTCGACGGCGTTACGGGAACGCCCTTTTCCTTCGTAGAGGCAGTCGAGAGCAACAGCCAGACGATTCGATGGATGCGGCGCGGATCGGGCATCTACGGCGGGCCGGGCGTACCGAGCGCGGGCGAATCGTTCGGCAATCGCGACGGACTCGATCTCAACGGCGCGGGCCAGTTGCGCGATCTGGTCGATGCGGACGGCGCGGGCTCGTGGAACAACGTGCTCGGCGCATCGCTCGACTCGCAGGACGACGGCTTCCAGAACGGGTCGATCGGCGTGCGGCACGTCAACAGCCACGACAACGCGATCTGGAGCGGCGAGAACGACACAGTCGCATTCGCGTTTGCGCTGATGATGCCGGGGCACTCGATCGTCTATCACAACGCGCTTCAGTTCGGCACCAACCAGGACGACTTCCCGCGTGCCAACGGCCGCGATGATGCCCTCGGGCTCGCCAGTGACGACATCACGACACTGGTCAAGATTCACAACCAGTATGCCCGCGGTTATTACATCCCGATCAACTATACCGACACAGTGAATCCCTCAGCCGACGACGTGCTGGTCTTCACGCGGCAGACGCCCGGCAATGGTGACAACCTGCTGGTGGCCGTGAACGATCTCGAATCGAACGGCGTGAGCACGCGGAATGTCGCGACCAACTTCCCTGTCGGGACAAGGCTGCACGAACTCACGGGCAATGCGGCGGATCCGATCGTCGATCCGAACGACGATGTGCCGGAGACGCTGGTGGTCGTGTCGGGCGGACGGCTGGAGGACGCCGACGATCCGTCCAACGACTACCTGAAGATCCCGAACAACAAGAACGCCAACGGCGTCTTTCACGGCCGCGGCTACGTGATCTACGGTCCCGCGGTTCCGACCGGCACGCTGTCGATCACCAACGCGACAACTACGATCGCGCCCGCCGACTCCGGCGCCGTGCCAACGTATCGACGGCGGCTTAATGAAGTCACGATTGTCACGTCATCGACGTTCGACATTCAGCTCCAGACAAACCACACCGACCCGCTCGATCCCAACACGGACGACCTCGCTGTCTTCCGGATCGACGAGGGTTTCGCCGATTACAACGGCAACGGTGTGGCGGACTACGACCCCGGCAACACGAGCGAGACGAGCCCGAGCTACGGCTTCGAGAACTTCCTGACGCAGAGCAGCCCGCGTTACATCGACGGCGTTCAGACCGGCCCGGGTCTCTATCGCCAGACAATCGACGCCGCGGCGCTGGGCGAGGGCTATCACTACATCACGGTTCGCGCCTACCGGCATCGTTCGGCGGGCCTCGATCCGCTCTTCGGCGAGTTCCGCACCGTGATTTACGTGGACCTCGATGATCCCGACTTCACGATGCTGTCTCCGACGACGACCTGCGATGAGGATGTCACGGAATTGCCGCTGAAAGTGACGGTCGAGGGTTCCGACGACACGATCGAACGCCTTTATGTGTTCCTGGATCGGCGCGAGGAGACGGATTTCGTCGGCCTCGCGATTTCGCAGGGGCAGGGCGGCGCGGATCAGGCCGATCGCTACCTGAATACGTTCACCCGCAGTTTCACGTCGCTGTTCAGCGGCAACCATCGCATTGATGTGGTGGCGATTGAGGAACTGCCCGACGGTACGATGAAGACGCGGCACAAGACCTATGCCGGGATTCAGTCGACGACCGGCACGGGCCTGGGGGCGGGCGATCCGACGCTGGACGGCGAGATCGACGGCCAGGACATTTTTTACTTCATGGCGGCGCTGACGGGATTGAATCCGACCTATGATCCCGCGGCGGACATGGACTGCAACGGCCTGCTCGACGAGGACGACATCGACGAATTCGTCGCAGCCCTGCTGTCCCAGTGAGAGCGAACTCAGCGGCATCGCCGTGAGGGGAGGCGGTGCCGACTTTTCAGGTCAGAAATGGGCGGCAACTGTCTGTCGCCCGTGGAGATAGATTATCGGGGCCGGGGTCTCGCCGCTCGAAATTCGGGCGGATCCGGGCTCCGGGCGAATTTGATAATCCTGGTTGAAGAGAGTGTTCAAAAAGCTTGAACGGGATTATTGAATCAGGTAAAATGTTTTTCCAGTGGAGGAGCGCGAGAAGTCCGTTCGAGGACTTTCGCGTGAGAGGCGATGGAGTCGCACACTCTCAAGTGCGTGGCGAGAAGTTCCCCCCGATCACGTGCTTGTGATGGATAGAATCAGGAGAGCCCGGGCCCGTTCTGCAGGGATGCGCCGAACGTCTCGGGCGATGAGGGGAATGGTAGAAAACAATTCACGCGTGAGTTTTGGAAGGAGCAAGCAAATGAGGACATTGTTGGTAGCACTGCTGGCCGTCGGAATGTTGGCGGCCACCGCGAGCGCGCAGCCGTGGAATGCCCGCGGCACGTTCAACAGTTGGGGTGAGACCCAGATGAACGACGACGGCGACGGATCCTGGTCGCTGCAACTCACCGGCCGCCCCGCCGGCGCGGCCGAGAAGTTCAAGGTCGCGTTCAATGACTGGGCGCAGGCATGGCCCGTCGATGACTTGGAGTATCGCGTCCCTGCGTCGGGCAACGTGTTGCTTCACTTCTACCCCGGCGCCGTGACCCCCGACGATGGTTGGGTTCCCAACACGGATCGTGTCGGCTACGAAGGCACGACGAACGACTGGGAAATCATGGGCTCGTTCAACGGCTGGGCTGACGGCACCGACACGGCCGAGCGGCAGATGACGCTGAGCGGCGGCATCTACTCGGTGGACTACACCATTGCCAGCGCCGGCCAGCACTGGTTCAAGTTCCGCGAGTCGGGCAGTTGGGATGTCTCCATCGGCCATCTGGCATTCGGCGGCAATATCGAGTTGAACACGACCAATCCGAACGAGACTTGGCGCTTCGAGCTTGACCTTGTCAACGGCCGACAGCGCTGGTTCTTCGTCCCTGAGCCCGCCACGGCCGTACTGCTCGGCTTCGGCGCTCTGGTGATGCTCCGCCGCCGCCGCTAGAAGCGACGCGGATCGGGACAAGAAGTAAGCTGTACAGCATCGAATGGGCGTGCTCCTGGTCGGGCACGCCCATTCTCATGCGCTGATCGCGGCGGGGCCGCGCGATGACCGGCATCGCAGTGGCTGCTTCACGGCGGGACCGGATGTCTTAGAATACAGCCATGCCAAGTTCAGCCAGCGAATCACATCCAAGTTCGGACGCTGCCGGGAAAGACGATCGAGCGGACGCGCGCAACGCGGGCGGCAAGCCGAGGCGGCGAAAGCGCTTGGTCCTGCTCTTCAAGCTCTTCGTCGTGGCATTGCCGTTTCTCGCACTGATCGGGGCGGAGTACGGTTGCCGCCTGCGCGGTTTCGGCGGCTACCCGCCGGTGTTTGTGAACGTGGGCAAGGACGGCGACTACATCTGGTGTTCGTCGTTCCGTCCCGGCGTGGATACGTTCTTCTACACGGGCCTGTCGCATACCGGCGGCATGCGTTCATGGCAGTTCACGTATCCCAAGGAGCCGGACACGATCCGCATCGCCATGTTCGGCGGGTCGGCGATGCAGGGGTATGCCCACGAAAAGGCGCTGTCGAACGGCGCGTTTCTTGAAGCGATGCTGAACGACGCGTGGGGAGGTACGCAGCGAGCGGAAGTGCTGAACTTCGGGGCGACGGCGATGGCCAGCTTCCCGGCCATGTGTTTTCTCGACGAGTTCATCAAGTACGACCCCGATATCGTTATCGTGATGACCGGCAACAACGAGTTCTATGGGGCGTACGGCGTCTCGTCGCTGCACACGGCCGGCACCTCGCCGGGCGGAATGCGGTTCATGCGCTGGCTGCGCGGGCTGGGGCTCAAACAGTGGATGGAGACAAAGACGCACAAGATCGATCCGACTGACGAGATTCGGAGTCAGCCGCTGATGGAACGCGTCGCGGTGCAGCAGCGCGTCGCGGCAGACGACCCTCTTCGAGAAGCGGCGGCCGAATGCCTGAGGGCGAACATCGCGCACATGGTCGAGCAGTGCGGGCTCCGCGGCATACCGATCATCGTCTGCACGGTGCCGACGAACGAGCGCGGGATGGCGCCGGTCGGCGAAGATGCTCCGCCGCCGCAGGAGAAGGAAGCGGCGTTTAATGCAGCGATGCAGGCGGCGGTTGATCAGGATGAGGGTGACGCGGAGGCGATTCGGTTACTGAAGGACGCGACGAAGATGTGCCCGACTCATGCGCTGTCGCGTTTTCGACTGGCGCGGCGGCTCGAAGCAGCCGGGCAGACCGAGGATGCGGCGCGCGAGTATGTGCTTGCCCGCGATCTGGACATGATGCCGTGGCGGGCGACTTCCATGGCGAACACGGCGATCCGCGAGGCGGCCAAGGGCGGGGCGATCCTGTGTGACATGGTGGATGCGTTCAGAAGAGAGAGCCCCGGCGGCGCGATCGGCTGGGAACTGATGGACGATCACGTGCATATGTCGCTGCGCGGTCAGGCGCTGTGGGCGGAGACGATCGTAGGCGAGATGCGGAACCTGCCGGAGCCGCTGCGCGTGTCGGAGGAGGCCGCCGCGGCGCTGGCCGACTGGAGCGTGTACGCCGATCGGCTGGGGCGGTGCGTGTACAACGACTACGTGGTGGCGAATCGCGTGAAGAAGCTTTTCAACATCTCCTTCATGCGGCGCAACAACGAGGATGTGCGCGAGCGATTCGAGAAGCTGTGCGTGGACCTGCGGTTCAGGATGAGCCTGCGGGATCGCGAGGCCGTGGACAAGTGGCACGACCCGGAACTGCACGCGGGCAACCATCGACCGCTGACGTTCGTCGTGGGCTACTATCGCATGGCGGATGGCGACTATGAGACGGCGGAGAAGCTCTTCCGCAATGCGCGCGATTCGACTTCGCGCGTGTCGAAGTGGCGATTGCAGCTCACATGGTATCTGATCAAGTGTCATCGAATGTTGCAGCGCGAGCCGACGGAGGAAGACTGGGCGCTGTGCCACGAGGGGATCCAGATCGGCGAGTTACTGGTAAAGTTCAGCGGCGTGAAGGATCTCGAGGCGCAATCGTACCTCGGCTGCATCTACAACCTGATCGGCAAGCATGAAGCCGCCGAACATTATCTCGACGAGGCGGTGCTGGCCGCCCGCGGCTGGGAAGGCTGGGACGCCATTCGGGCACTGGCCGATTCGCTCATGCATCTCGGCAAGTATGATCGCGCGAGGAAGCTGTTGACGCTCGCCCGCAACGATCCTGAGATGCGCGACGCGGCGCTGCGGATGCTGGCCGATCTCAACGCACGCTACCCGGCGGGTGCTGAGAGAGCGATGCCCGGCGGTTCAGAAGCAACGGACGGCGGTCTGGAATCCGCAACGGATGATGCGCAGGCATCGCCCGAACGTGTGCCATAGAGTCCGAGGACTCCGCGCGTGCGAGGAAGGGCTCGTAACGCGCGCGAGGGCTCTAAATCCGCGGCCGGCATTGCGGCCGACGGGCGATAAGGCAAGCGCCAAGGCCGAGCAGGAGGAGCGTTGTCGGTTCGGGGATGGTGGCGACGAAGACGCCGGAGGAATAGATGTCGTCGGTGAATGTGGCGACAAAGACGAGTTCGCCGCGTTCGTTGAAGGCGCGAGCGCTGCCGTCTGAACCGCCGCCGCCCTGCGAGAACCAGAGACTGCCGATTGTTCTCACGTCTCCGGGGGCAACTTCCAGTTGATCACCTTCGCGCACGATGAGGTGCAACTCCCCGTTCGCGTCGGTCGCCCAGATGCCGCCGTCGTTTGAAGCGTCGATCCCGTCGCCCGACATTTCGGCGTAGAAAGCGATCTGACCATTGCCGTTAAGTGAGAAGATCGGCTCGGTTGCAGAAAACGGCGGATACTCAATTTGGCCGGGAGGTTTCCAGAAGCCCAATGTATCAAACACGGCAGACTCATCCATTCCCGGCACCGGGTCACCCATGCGTGCGAGCAGCGTCAGCGGCGCCTCTCGCGCTTTCGTCCAGAGGCCAATGCTGTTCGTGTCATCGACGCCGTCTCCGCGCAGGCAGGCCATGAAGGCAACAAGTCCCGAGTCATCTACAAGCGGAGCATGGAGGATGTCTTCATAAGCCATGTGAGAAGGGGCATGATCGCACCGGTTGTCGTCGAAGACCACGTCTTTTGGCGTGCCGGGTGCGGGCATGCTCTCGCGCATGATGACCTCGAGCTGACCGGCCACATCGGCAAAGACCGCGTAGTCGTCTTCCTCTTCCACGTCGTTGCCGACGATCTTTGCGGTGAACGAAGTCTGTTGCGAATTATTGATGGCCGGGTTGGAGGCAAAATCTCCGAGCACTTCATTGCTCGCAAGGCCGCTGACGTGCTGACCCTTTCGGGCAGTCAGTTCGAGCGAGTCAGGCGCGCCGATCCAGATGCCGGCATCGTTGGTGGCGTCTATTCCTGTCCCGGTGAGACTCCCATAGAAGGCGACTTCGTTACGTGCGTTGATGCACGGCGATCGCCACAGGCTTCCGCCGCCGGTTTCATAGAAGACTGTAAACCCGCCGTCAAAGGTAGCAGTACCATTAATCCCGGGCGCGATATCGTCTCTGCATGCGACCTTCTGAAGTTGCGTTTCGTCGCCAATCCAGATGGAGCCGTAGCGATGGCCAGTTCCCTGCTGGTGCATCGTCGCGTGAAAACTGAAGGCCCCTGATCGGCCGTATTTGTATTCCCCGCTTATGGCCGCATACGGAGTCCCGAACCACTCGAAACGCATATCCTCTGGAAAATCGGGCGGTTGTGTATGTTCTCTCGCAACCAGTTCGGCCGGCCCGTCGATTGCCTGAGACGCGAAACACAAGGAGTCGCTGCTCGACGGCAAACACGCGTATGACGTTCGATCGTCATCGCTGATGAGCGCGCCATAACTCCAGAAGTACTCGATCGTGGAAGTCTGTCCGTCGCCGATGGGGATGGGGTCGCCGCTTCTGGCGGCGTGCGTTACCCCCTTGGCGTCCGCAACGAGGCGAAGATCGGAAATACTACTGCAATGGACAATATCGACGGCAACATGCCCATGGCTGTTGATGGAAGGGGCGTTGGGTTTGTAAAGGCTGCTATTCATGGGCGGGTCGAGTTCGTCGCTGGTGAACACCGTTCGGATGGAGAACGGCTCATCGGCCGCTGCTGACTGCGCGAGCATGGTGCAGACTACGGCCCAGAGGAGTGATACGAGTGTGGCATTAACGCGTTGTCGAGACATTGGGCGGTTTATCCTCCTGGTCGCAGGATGCTTACTCTGCTTCCCTTGTCGAAGGAACATTCGGCGACTGACGGAATCGTCCAGCCGTGATGCAAACGCCGAGGCCGAGCAGCAGAAGCGTCGTCGGTTCGGGGATGGTGGCGACGAAGACGCCGGAGGACTCATAGCTATCGGTGAAACTGGCGATGAAGACAAGCTCGCCACGTTCGTTGAAGGCCCGCGGATTTCCGTCCGAACCTGCACCGCCTTGTGAGAAGTAGAGGTGTCGAATCGTTCTCACGTCCCCGGGAGCGACTTCAAGCTGATCGCCCTCGCGTACGACGAGATGAAGTTCACCATTATCGTCCGTGGCCCAGATACTGCCATTGTTGGAATTATCAATCCCGTCGCCTCTTAACAAAGCATAGAAAGCAACTTGGCCATCGCCGCTGAGCGAGAAACCCGGGGCGGGCTGTTCAATGTTGTGATAGTGTTCCCACTCCCATTCATAGGGGGCATAGCCCAGGGCGTCGAACACAATAGAGTCATTCTCGAAACCGGGCGCCCTGTCGCCCATTCTCGCGAGCAACTCAAGCGGCTCGTCCTGTGACTTGGTCCACAGGCCAACACTGTTGGTTCTGTCAATCCCCTCACCTCGGAGATAGGCCATGAAGGCGACGAGGCCGGAGTCGTCGACAAGC
>NPIF01001894.1_pt2 | contig 15189 bp, 12 predicted proteins | sample 8637461 | NCBI WGS metagenome assembly NPIF01 (sample SAMN07420641, study PRJNA396082) | bioreactor metagenome | isolation source: sample BR12 brine-fed electro-methanogenic bioreactor BR | place: Japan: Kochi | collected 2016-12-09
TGGAGTGTCCGACAGCCTCCTAGGACCTACTATACAAGATTCCGAGCAGCCCCGTCTGAGGTTAGGTTTTTCTGGTCCAGAACGGTCTGGGCCAGGCGCGTTACATAAATCGTCACCACCACCGTAGCCAACAACCCCACTACATAGAGACCCCACTCAAAGGGTCTGCGAATCTGCTCTTCGGTACCGAGCAGAGCCAGATCACCGGCCAAAGAGCCGAGGTAAACATACATTACCCCGCCGGGGATCATCCCGATCCCGGTAGCCCAGAAGTAATCACGCAGAGACACACGGGTCAGGCCAAAGGCATAATTGAGCAGATTAAAGGGGAAAACGGGAGACAACCGGGTCAGAAAAACGATTTTCCAACCTTCCTTCGCCACCGACTCATCGATAGCCTGAAACTGCGGATGTTCGGAAATGCGCGCCGCCACCCAGTCCCGGGCCAGGTAGCGGCCAATCAGGAAGGCTGCCGTGGCCCCCAGTGTGGCAGCCGACAACACAATAATCGACCCATTGAGCACCCCGAAGATCACCCCGGCCCCCAAACTCAGGAAGGACCTGGGCAAAAACAGCACCGTGGCGACCACATAGAGCAGCATAAAAGCCAGCACACCCCAGCCACCCAGGGTAGTGACCCAGTTGAGTGCCGACCGCAGTGCTTCCTGTATCCCCAGAGCCCGTAATCCGGAAAACAGGGCTGCAAAGAGCAGCAGAAACAAAACAGCCTTAACCCATAACTGACGCCGGTTCTGTTGTTGAGACATCGCTACTCCTTTCGGAAATTCGGGATCACCATCGATTCATTAATTCTTATATCAGCCTTGTCGTCTTGAGGGCAATAGGATCGGCCACTCCATGCGCCGGCCATGGCGTGTGAAGCATAGACCAGGCTTTTTTTGCCGCACCGAAAGCGACCGGTTTCAAAAAAAACAGCCGACCCTAGGGCCGGCTGCTGATTCTACAATGCTTTTTTCGCATAACCGCGCAGTTTTCTACTCATAGACTCTTCTGATACTTTTTCCAGAGTGGCACGATATTTCGGGTCCCCCGAATATCCCAAAGCCTTGCACAGCCATGCCATGGCATCGACATGATGTCGATCGTTTATATTCTGATTGAATCCTGCAAGCAGTTCGGCCTCGACCAAATCAAGCAAGGCAGACTCGTTGCTGTAGCGCCGGATAATAATTTTGGCCGCATCCCGCTTGGNNCATTATCACTTCTCAACAAGGTTGCACATCTCTCCATTTCCGGATCCGCAAAGCGAATCGGTTTCGATACGGCAACCGAAGCCGGAGCCAGGTACACATCCAGGGCGATATCCTCTTTCGATCCCATGCTGACCCATTGGCGGGAGGTTATGTAACCCTCTGCGGAGACCTCGATATGATATTTACCCGGATCCAGAGGCATGCCCTGGGCGAATTTCGGTTTGATATTCAAAATTCGGATAGTGGCAGCGGCCGGCAGGGTGTTTACATAAATCCGTTGCAACGGAGCGGCCTGCGAAACGGATTCTTCGGCGGTCGCAGTCACAGGCCGCCGTAATGAAACAGAGAGATTTTTCTCTTCTCCCGGAGCGATACTGACCCATCGACGGTCGGTTTCATATCCCTGGGCCGAAGTCTCAATATGGTACTTGCCCGGTTCAAGACGCATACCCTGAGCGAATTTTGGTCTGATATTTAAGATGCGGATGGTGGTCTTTTCCGGCGCAGTCCTGACAAAAAGACGGGCAGAACCTGCCTGGTTCCCATATTGGAGGCTGGTCTTTTCTCGCTCCGACAGATTTTCATTATCAGCCCGTTGCGAGTTGCCGGAGGTCGCGGTCCCGTCACCCCCCGCTTGCTTGTCAACGATCTGGTGACACTTCACAATTTCGGCAAGGGCCTGTTCCGCAGGCACAACCTGCAAACCGACGTATCCAATCTTTACATCCAGACGAACAAAGTAGGTTTCGCCGGGGCGTACATTTTTAAGTTCGGCCGTTGTTTTTTTGTAAAGACCAAACAGGGTGGGCTCCAGTAGATAGTTTCCTGGCTCCACGGACATGAACCACCAACTCCAGGCGGGCATACGGTTCAGGACCTCCTGCCCGTTAACAGCAATACCCGGAATGGAAGAAGCCCCCAAAAAACTGGCCTGGCGGTAGAAATAAACGGTTGCCTTTCCCTGGGGTGGCTGAACGGGCTCCGAAAATTTTGGACCCACCTTGGCGCATCCAGCCAACAGGACAAACAGCAATGCGATTATCCCAAAAAACCATAACCTACCCGATGCATTTAATTTCACAAGCCCCTCCTACCCCATCGATAACTGTCCAATATTATGTTTGATTTTTGAGTTTAGCACCTACTGCAAACCGGCCATCGAGCGTTTTTTATCATGAGATTAAATCTATTACCACAAACCGGCCAGCCTTGTAAACGCAACCCTTCACACGGTTTTGAGCGCAAAATAAGAGCCTTTTTCCCCTGACCCGCAGGTGCAGAGCCGGCCGCTGAAACAACCCATGTCTTTAAATTTTAGACCGATTTTAAACTATTTTTTGGTCTTTTTAATCTTGACAATGGAGCCACGTCTTGAATAATAAAACGACCGGTCGGTTTTACGAGGTGCGTGTATGGAAAAAAAGGGAGACGTTACCAAAAAAAGAATTCTTGAATCGGCTCGTGAACTATTTAATTCCAAAGGCTTTCGAGAGACATCCATTAGCGACATCGTTCTAAAGTCAAATATTCAAAAGGGCAGTTTATATTTTCATTTTCAAGGGAAAGACGCACTGGCTATAGCGGTCGTAGAAGAAGCACGCCTCGAATTTGTGGACTTCTTAACAAAATCACTCCGGGGTCAAAACGCAGCAGAAAAACTTGTGAATTTTTTCAGGGAAGCTGTGGACAAACATTTATTGACAGGGTTTGTGGGGGGATGTCTGTTTGGTAATGCAGCGCTGGAAATGAGTGATCACGATGCTGTTTTTTCAGGTTTGATCGACAAGATTTTTGACGAATGGATAGAAAAAATAGCAGAGATCGTAGACGAAGCACAGAAAGAGATGAGAATCAGGCACGACATAGCCCCTCGGCACATCGCGCGGCATGTTGTTGCCACCATTGAAGGAGCCATCATGCTGTCCCGGCTCAAAAAAACCGAAGCCCCCATGGAAACCTGTCTGAGCTGCCTTATAAAGACCTTGGATATTCGGTCCTGAGCTATGTTTAAAAAGAACAGAGAGTGTAGTTCGGCTCACATTCAGGGAAGGCATTTTTCTTCTATGATGACTATTGTGAAAACGTCTCTTCTTCCTGACTCATTTTTGGAGGACGGCCTCATCGCTCGGATCAAGATCAAACGGTTTTGCACTTATCCGGCTCCTGAGTGACCAGCAGGTGCTTCCGCTACCAGAAATCCTCTCCGGGGATGCGATATCCGATGTCGAACCCCGATTGCTTGACATTATGCGCGGAGATGCCACGCTTTGCATGCGGCCGAAGCAGGTGAAAGCCGCTTGGGAACAAGATCCGGCCAATCTTTGCCGATGCTCAGCATTGAACCTTTTCTCGGCGAGGGTTTTCCCCAAACTACCCATATCGTCACGACTTTGGAGCCCGCTATGAACCAAATGACCCCTCCGCCCGATCTGACCCGACTGCCCTCCTGGCAGGCCCTGTCAGAACATCACGCCGCCATCAAGAATCTGCATTTGCGGCAGCTGTTCGCCGAAGATCCGCAACGGGCCGAGCGCTTCAGCGTTGAAGGCGCCGGTTTGCTCCTCGATTACTCCAAACAGCGGATCACCGCAGAAACCCTGCGCCTGTTGTTGCAACTGGCCGAAGAGACCGATTTGCGACAGAAGATCAAAGCCATGTTTAGTGGCGAGCATATCAATGTGACGGAAGACAGGGCCGTGCTTCACGTGGCTCTGCGGGCGCCGCAGGGAGCCCACATCGAGAGTGATGGTCAGAATGTCGTTCCCGAGGTGCATGCGGTTCTGGATAAAATGGCCGTCTTTGCCGAGAAGGTCAGAAGCGGCAACTGGATCGGGTATACCGGAAAACCGATCCGTACCATTGTCAACATCGGGATCGGCGGATCCGACCTCGGGCCGGTCATGACCTATGAGGCCCTGCGCCACTACAGCCTGCGCAGCATGAACTTCCGTTTCGTTTCCAACATCGACGGCAGCGATTTTTCCGAAGCGGTCCGGGATCTGGACCCGGCCCAAACCCTGTTCATCGTCTCCTCCAAAACCTTCACCACCCTCGAAACCATGACCAATGCCCATACCGCGCGCTCATGGCTGGTTCAGACCCTGGGCAGCGAAGACGCCGTCGCCCGGCACTTTGTCGCCGTCTCTACCAACAGGGAACAGGTGCTGAAATTCGGCATTGATACGGCCAACATGTTCGGCTTCTGGGACTGGGTCGGGGGCCGGTATTCGATGGATTCCGCCATCGGCCTGTCCACTATGCTGGCGATTGGCCCGGACAACTTCCACGCCATGCTGAGCGGTTTCCACGCCATGGACGAGCATTTCCGCACCGCTCCACTCGGTTGCAATCTCCCGGTCCTGATGGGCCTGTTAACGGTCTGGTACGTCAATTTTTTTGAGACTCAGACGGTGGGAGTTTTTCCCTACGATCACTACCTGAAACGCTTCCCCGCCTATCTGCAACAGTTGACCATGGAAAGTAACGGCAAGAGCGTCACCCTCGATGGCAACCCGGTTTCCTACGACACCGGACCGGTTATCTGGGGAGAGCCGGGTACCAACGGCCAGCATTCGTTTTACCAACTGATCCATCAGGGAACCCGTTTGATTCCCTGCGATTTTATCGGGTTTTGTCAATCCCTGAACCCGGTCGGCGACCATCACGATATCCTCATGGCCAACCTGCTGGCCCAGGGAGAGGCCCTGGCCCTGGGCAAAACCGCCGCTGAAGTCCGCGCCGAAGGGGTACCCGAAGCGCAGATAGCGCATCGCACCTTCGCCGGCAACCACCCATCGAGTACGATTCTTGCGGATAAATTGACCCCTGAAACCCTCGGAAAGCTGGTGGCCCTTTACGAACACAGCGTTTTCACCCAGGGCGCCATCTGGCAGATTAATCCCTTTGACCAGTGGGGAGTGGAACTCGGCAAGGTCCTGGCCCAGCAAATTTTAAAAGAGCTTCAAGAGGATGAAAAAACGCTGCTGCCGCATGACAGCTCGACCAATGCCCTGCTGCGCCATTACCGGGCGCAGAGGAGTCCCTAATAGCCGTCGGGAACCCATACGATTTACTCCAGGGCGCCGGTATCAGCGTCCCCAATACCCGCTATCTGTTCGGGATCGTTGAACATGCGGTCAATCTCTCCTGTACGACGTGGGGTGCCGGCCACCCTGGCCGTGACGGTGTTCGTGACCCACCTGGCGAAAAAGGTGTTGAAGACTCATCTTACTCCTCAAGGAGCCATGAAATGACCGGCAACAGTCCTCCCCTTGAAATGGTGCAACCCTGGGATACCTACAACCAGGAGCTGGTGAGTCAGGTACGTCCGCCGGACTGGGTGAATCCGCAACCCGCCCCTTCTTACAACCTGGTGGTTATTGGCGCCGGCACGGCCGGTCTGGTGACCGCCGCCGGAGCTGCCGCTCTCGGCGCCAAGGTGGCCTTGATCGAACGCCAGCTGCTGGGAGGCGATTGTCTGAATGTGGGATGCGTCCCTTCCAAAGCCCTGCTCAGCGCGGCCCGGACAGCCGCTGCGGTGCGGGATGCGGGGCGTTTCGGGGTCCAGGTGCCCGAAGGGACGCAGTGCGATTTCGGCCGCGTCATGGAACGCATGCGGCGACTTCGGGCCGGCATCGCTCCGAACGATTCCGCCCAGCGTTTCAAGGAGCTGGGCGTCGACGTGTTTATTGGTGACGGCCGTTTCATCGACGAGCGCACCATTGCCGTGGGAGAGGCCCGGCTGAAATTCAAAAAAGCCGTCATCGCTACCGGAGCCAGGGCCGCCGCGCCCCCCTTGCCTGGCCTGGCCGAGGTGCCTTACCTGACCAACGAAACCCTGTTCACTCTGACCGAATTGCCCAGGCGGCTGGCGGTCCTCGGGGTTGGCCCCATCGGTTGTGAAATGGCCCAGGCTTTCGCCCGCTTCGGGTCAGAGGTTTTTTTAATCGAATCGACTCACGGGATTTTACCCAAGGAAGACCGGGACGCTTCGGAGATCGTATTGGAATCGTTGCGGCAGGACGGGGTGAAATTGCTCTGTTGCGGCAAGGAGCTGCGCCTTTCCAAAGCGGCGCAGGGAGGGATCCGTCTTACGGTCGAATCTCATGGGAACAGTTACGATGAAGTGGTGGGACAGCTTCTGGTCGCCGTGGGCCGAGCCCCCAATGTGGAGGGGCTGGATTTGGAAAAAGCGGGCATCCAATTTAACGCCAAGGGTGTAACGGTCAACGATTCTCTGCAAACCAGCAATCGGGCCGTGTTTGCTGCCGGCGATATTTGCTCCCCCTATCAGTTCACCCACGCGGCGGACTTTATGGCCCGGCTCGTCCTTCGCAACGCCCTGTTCTGGGGACGGGCCAAAGCCAGCGCCCTGACCATCCCCTGGTGCACCTACACCGAGCCGGAAATCGCCCACGTGGGGATTTCAGAAACGCAGGCGAACCAAAAGGGCCTTGAGATTGACACCTTCACCCGCTCCCTTGCCGAGGTGGACCGGGCTATTCTGGAGGATCGCAGCAACGGGCTGGTGCGTATCCACGTTCGCAAAGGCAGCGATAAAATCCTTGGCGCGACCATCGTCGCGGCCAACGCCGGCGACCTGATCGGTCAGATTTCCCAGGCCATGACCCACGGCCTGGGATTGGGCCAGTTGGCCGAGACCATCCATCCCTACCCGACTCAGGGCGAGGCCATCCGGCAGGTCGGCGATCTCTATAACCGGACCCGGCTTACACCCCGCACCAAAAAAGTCCTCTCGGCCCTAATGGCCTGGCGCCGCTGAAATTTTTCAGGAAGCGAAGCCCCGGCCCCTAATCACGCTATCATGGAAAAATCCCGCAACAGGACGGAAGGGATTTTTTATGGCGACGGCATCGCCCCTGGAAATCAATCCACACCCGGTCCCTGGGGCCGAGGTCAGCAAAGCGAAATAGATACTGACTTGAATTTTGAGCAGGAGCGGCTAGCCTTAAATTGTTAGCTATCGATGTGAAATAATTCACTCTGAAGCAGACAATTCGGTAGAGGAGGTGAGGGATAGCCATATAGGGCAATGACGGTTATCGGGTTTTGACAAAAGGTCTAAAACGAACGATTTAAGGGGAGGTATAACATGTCAAGATTTTACGTTTTAGCGATTGTATTGGTGGCTATTTTCGTTTCTGGATGCCAGACCACGCCCACCAGAACAAGTGAGGTCGAAGATTCCAAGGTCCTCATCAAATGCACGACATGCGGGACAGTATTCACGTCCAAAGCTGCCGCCGTCGAGTCTATGGCAGAGCATCCGGACCATGACATGGTTAAAGAGGGGACCCCTCTGGTGAAATGTTCTACCTGTGGGACGGTCTTTACCTCTGCCGCAAACATGAAAAAACATCAGCAGGAACATCCCGACCACGCCATCGCGCCACTGATTCGCTGCACCACCTGCGGAACAGAGTTCACTTCACCGGAGGCCTGGAAAGATCACATCAAGAAACACCCCCACCACAAAGGCGAGTAATAGCAGAACCGAATAATGGGTTCTAAACACCCATCGTTGATCCTTTTTCAGGAGCCTGCGCAACAGGCTCCTGGACTGGATTAAAACCCTCCTGTGCAAAACAAAAAGCATCAGAACGCTGAAGCCGGTGGTCTTTTGCCGGGGAATTACCCCTTCGCCCGTTTCAGTCGGCTGCTCAAGGCCTGAGGGGTAATCCCGAGAAGTGACGCCGCGGCGCGTTGATTCCCTTCGGAGCGACGCATAGCCTCCTCAACGAACATCTGATTGGCATCTTTCAAAGTGGGCAAGGGGTCCAGATGACGTAAAAATCCGTTTTGCGGGGAACAGCTTTCCTCCGGAGAGACTTCGACGGTAGAAGGATAAGATGCCATCGGCAAAGCTACAGTGAACTCCCCCTGCTGGGAAACGACGGCATCAAAAACCAGGGCCCTTAATTCACGCACGTTTCCAGGATAATCGTAGTTCAGGAGTTTTTCCAGAACTTGCGGAGAATAATAGGGAATTTCTCTGTCTCCGGTTTCGGCGGCCTGGGACAAAAAATGTTGGAACAACAGCGGAATATCCTCTTTTCTTTCCCGCAAAGGAGGCAGATGGATGTGGTGCGTATTGATTCTAAAATAAAAATCAGACCGAAAAACCTCCGCTTTCCGGAGGTCCCCGGGTTTCCGGTTTGTGGCCGTCACCAGACGAGTCTGCAGGGGGCGCGGGACATCAGAGCCTAGAGGATAAAATTCTCTCTCCTGCAGGACCCGCAGCAGACGGATTTGACTGGTCTGACTCAAATCGCCTATTTCATCCAGAAACAGTGTGCCTCCGGCCGCTTTCTCAAGAAAACCGGGACGATTGCGCTCGGCACCGGTAAAGGCTCCCCTCATGTGACCGAACAAGGTATCAGAAAAAGCCTGATCGTCGAGGCCAGCGATATTGACCGCGACGAATTTACCTGTTCTGCCGCTCAATTCATGGGCGACCCGTGCAAACAATTCCTTACCCGTTCCGGTTTCCCCAGTGATCAGAAGCGGCTCCTGACTGCCGGCAACGGCTTCGCAGTAGCGGAAGATCTGGTTCATGGCGGGATCACGGGTGACGATTTGCGAAAAAGCCTCCGGATGCTCGAGGTCAGCGGAAAGAAGCTTTTCGCCGAGCCGGATGTTTTCGCGCCGCAACTTCCTGACTTGCAGGGCCCGGCGCAAGCTGGCAGCCAGGTCTTCATTTCGCACAGGCTTAAGGAGATAATCAAAGGCCCCGTTTTTGGTGCAGGAAAGAGCCATTTTTACGTCGTCGACACCGGTCACCATGATCACGGGAAGATCGGGGCGTCGTTCCATAATTCTAACCAGCAAGTTCTCCCCTGAAAGTTGCGGCATAATGACATCCAAAAGAACGGCATCGAAGGTCTCTTTTTCCAAATCATCCAAAACCTTCAACGGGTTGGATTGCAGGCGCAGGTTACTGAACCCCTCCGAACACAGGGCCATTTCCAGACTTTCCAAAACCCGGGGTTCATCATCCACCACCAAAACCGGATATTCCGGATACAGATTCCTCATCATCATTTTCCTTTTTCTTTCTCAACACTGCCGCATGCAGGCAGATAAACACTGACAGTGGTCCCCTTCCCCTCCGTCGAAACGTAACGAATTTCTCCCCCGTGTTTCTGTACGATGCGATTACTGAGGGCCAGACCCAGCCCAGTTCCGCCTTGATCTCTCTTGGTGGTGAAAAAGGGCACGAAAAGATTTCTCATGACGTCCCCAGACATTCCCAAGCCCTGATCCCTGAATTCAATCCATACTTTTTCACTGGCTGCATCATAATTCGTTGAAATATCAATGCCTTTTTCGGCAGAAGGCAAAGCCTCGGCAGCGTTTAAAATCAGGTTAACAAAGACCTGCTCCAACTGCACCGGATTCGCTTTGACCAGTGGGATACTTTTACCGTAAGTGATTTGCAAACGATGGCAGCATTTCTCCAATTTGTTTTTGACAAGTCTGAGGACTTTTTCCAGCGCAAGGTTGACATCCACCGGCGCTCTGACATCCTCGGCATCGAAACGGGCAAAATCTTTCATGTCCCGCACAATCGCCTTGATGCGATCTGCCCCTTCCTCGATGGAGGCCATAAGTTGATCAAGCTTTTCTCCCATTCTGGAATAAGGAAGCCCGGCCAGCAAAAAATCCCCATGCGCATCGGCATGAGCGTCGAGAATCGGGCGGATCCCCTGCCAGGCTTTTCGAACTATCGGCGCATTGGACATAATGACCTGGGTGGGATTATTGATTTCATGTGCGACCCCGGCGGTCAGAATGCCCAAAGAGATCATTTTATCCGCCTGCAGTATCTGCTGTTCCCGCTTTTTCGCCTCGCCGGCCGCCTGGACCGAATTGCTGGCATCCAGTACCAGACCAACCATGCCGATCGGGTTCCCCTCTTCCGAACAAACCATCGCATTCTTGATGCCTAAATCGAGAATTTTCCCTGCCACCGAGAAACGACGGATATGAAATTCGCTGACCTTTGTGGTCTGAACGGAAAGAGGGACTAACTCAGGGAAATCCGTGAGATTCCGGCCGACCATTTCCTCGCTGGCCATTTGGAAAAAGCCAGCCATAGTCGGATTGACATCCAAAAAATCGCCTTCGAGGTTCAGATAATAAACACCGACAGGAATATTTTTAAAAAGAGCTTCGATCAGTCCCCTTTTTTCACTGAGGGTTTCTCGGCTTTGACGAAGGTCCTGATGGCTCTGACGAATCTCCTTTTCAAGACTTCGTTGATACTCTTCCTTGATTTTAAGAAGTTGAGCCCGCTCAAGAGCCTTGGCGATGGTATGTTCGAGGGCGTGGGGCTCATTTATCGGCTTCAGCAGATAATCCCAAGCACCCAGACGCAGCGATTCTATAACATCGTTTATAAGGCCTGCCCCTGAGATAACCACGATGGGCAGATTTGGTTTTTCTGGACAAGCCGTTTTTAGAACCTCCAGGCCATCCAGTTCCGGCATCCGTAGATCACACAAAACCAGGTCAGGGTTTTCGCTAAATATTTTTTCCACTCCCTGGCGACCATTGGAAGCCTCGATCACTTCATAACCAAGATCCAGGAGATACTCGCCCATCAGAAAACGGTGATCAGCTTCGTCATCAATGACTAGAATTTTGATCAAGAGACCCCCTTCGATGGATGGGCACGTGAAAAGCTAAAAATCAAGAAATGTTGACAAAAGATCTTTCTGACATCAAAAAAAATGGATGGCCTCCTGCGCCTGCAAACGCTTCAGAACCGAGGTAAAAAGCTTATCCCAAAAGGATTAAAAATAGGAAAAAAAATTATCCGTAATAATTTCAGCAACATATTAAATTATTTCGAGACATGTCCCAATAGACAAACGAACAGGCATAAAAATTCCAGTGGTGATTAAACAAATCAAGGGAGTCAACTCATGACCATGAAAATTTTTAGCGCAGATAGTCCCGGAACCGAGAAAGGGCGAATTCTTGTCATCGATGATGAACAACCTGCGCGCATGATGATGATGGATTTTCTTGAAGACGCCGGGTACGAGACTCTGGAGGCAGAAAACGGCCAAATCGGAATGGAGATTTTAGAAAAAGAACATCCCGATGCGGTGCTGACGGATTTTCGCATGCCTGTTATGGATGGTTTACAGGTTGTCGAGAAGATGAAAGAAATCGTCCCCCTGATGCCCGTGATTATCGTCTCGGGAACCGGGCTGATGGAGAACGTGATTAGTGCCCTGCGTCTCGGTGCCTGGGATTATATATTGAAACCGGTTCAAAACCTGGATGTTCTCGATCATGTTATTCGAAAATCCCTGGAGAAAGCCGCTCTTTTGCGACTGGAAAAAAACTATCAGAGCCAGCTTCTAAAAGAGGTTCGGATAAAAACCGCCAGACTTGAAGCAGAAATAGTGGCCAAAGAGAAGGCCCAGATCCGCTTGCAGCACGAAGCCTACCACGACGCTCTCACGGGGCTTGCCAACCGTCTTCACTANNCGAAATTAAAGAACAAGGAAGTTGCGGATTTCTTCTGTTCGACATCTCTTCTTTGAAAAATATCAACAAAGCGTATGGCCTTGCCATCGGGGATCAGATTCTCACCCTGGTTGCCGAAAGGCTCTCTCAATTTACCGAAAATGGGGTCAAGGTCTATCGCACCGGAGCCGACGAATTCTCCGCTCTGTTACAGGGGCCAGATCCTGAAAAGGTCAGTGCTTTAGCCCAAAGCATCTCGGATTTGATCAGAGAGCCTTATCGATTAAAAGATAAATCTTTCCATGTCGGATTCGTATTCGGTCTGACTCTTTTTTCCTCCAATAGTCAGCGCTGCGAAACCCCTATCAACGAAGCCGCTTTTGCTCATCTTCAGGCTAAAAAGAACCCTCATCACCCAATGGTCATTTACGACGATCGGTTACACCAGGCCTACATGCGACGATTGGCCCTGGAAAAAGAAATGCCGGATGCGCTGGCCCGGGGTGAATTTTTTCTGGTTTTTCAACCCATCCTCGATCAAAAAAACCGAAAACTTTACGGTTTTGAGAGTCTGATGCGCTGGAACAGCAAAAACCACGGGCCGGTTTCGCCCGGAGAATTCATCCCCATCGCCGAGGAATGTGGTTTCATCATGCAATTGGGTGAATGGGCCGTGGAAAAGGCCTGCCGTTTCTGGATCGAAAAAGGCCTCTGCCAGGATCCCCTCACGTTGTCGATGAACGTTTCCGGGCAACAGTTTTTAGATCAGGCCTTACTTTTGAGATTCACAAAAGTCCTTGAAAAAACCGGTTTTGATCCAAAGCGGCTCTGTCTCGAAATTACCGAAAGCACCCTGATGACACAAGTGCTGGAGACTGAAAAAAAACTACGCCAATTCAGGGATTTAGGCATAAAAATCAGCATCGACGATTTCGGCACGGGCTATTCATCACTGGAATACCTGCACCGGTTCCCGGTGGACATTCTGAAAATAGATATGAGCTTTGTGCATAAGATGGAAAGGGACCCCAAAACTCGCGAACTGATCAAAGTGATGAAACACATGGTGGACATATTTGGCCTGGAATTGGTGGCTGAGGGTGTTGAAACCGAGGCTCAGCAAACACTGTTGAGCGAGATCGGCTGTCATCTTCAGCAGGGTTTTTTCTATTCCAGGCCGCTCCCGGAAAAAGACTTTCGGCTCAATTTCTGAAACCAGGTGAAATCGGCCAAAGCCTTTTTCCATCGACCCTGATGGCCCTTTCACAGGAGGAATCTATGGCTGCAGAAGAAAAATTGGAGTCTGAATCCCATGAAGACACCCAGAAAGATAAATATCTGACCTTTTGTCTGGCCGACGAGAATTACGGCCTCGACATCGGCGACGTGATCGAAATTATCGGTCTTCAGAAAATCACCCAGGTACCCGACATGCCGCCCTTCATCAAAGGGGTGATCAATCTGCGCGGCCAGGTGATCCCGGTGATGGATATGAGAACGCGCTTCCACCTGCCGCAACATGTCTATGATGAACGCACCTGCATCGTGGTCACGGAAGTGGCCGGCCAGAACATGGGCCTGGTGGTCGACCGGGTCAACGAAGTCATCGATATCCCTGAAAATCAGATCGAACCCCCGGCGGGGCACTCGGCACAAACCGCCGGCAGTTACGTCAAAGGGCTCGGCAAGGTCGGCGATAGTATCCGGATCCTGCTCGATACCCATAAAATTCTGGCCGCCTGAGGCTGCATCTGCAGCTGTTTTTGCTCGCCAATCTCCTCTAATGCAAAGGGGATGTTTTGAGCTGAAAGGGGCTGAAATTGGCCCATCGATTTTGGTGTAAATCCAACCATACGCGAAAGGATTCAACCATGTTTAAAAAATTAAAACTGGGTGTAAAAATCGGATTGGGCTTTGCGGCAGTACTGATAATTGCCGCCGTGCTGGGACTTGTGGCCATCGTGCAAATGAATATGGTCGAAGAGCAGTCGATATCGTTGCAACAAGAATATGTCCCGGAGGTAGAGATTGCCAACCGGGTCGAGCGAAGCTCATTTCGCACCATGTACGCTATGCGCGGGTACGGTTTTACCGGCGAACCAACACTGCTCGAAGATGCTCGTAATAACATGCAAGCCCTCGAAGAACGCTTGGCGGAAGCAACAAAACTGGCAGACAATTCACCCAACTTAAAAGCGCTGCGTCCCGCCGTTGAGAAGATAGAAAGGCAACTCAGTGAATATCAACGGTTGGTCAATGAAACGGTAGCGGTCAATGACGCCATGGAGCAGAACCGCGCACAATTGGATGCAGCTGCCAGCCAGTATATGGAAAACGCCACCAGTTATCTTCATGGTCAGGAACAAAAAATCAAAGACGAGATCGTTCAGGGCAGCGCACCGGATCTTCTGTTGGAACGGCAGAGTAAAATCACCCTGGCAAACGACGTCATCGACCTTGGCAACGCTACCCGGCTGGCCGTCTGGCGCTCTCAGGCAGAGCGTGACCCGGAAATCATCAAAGCCGCCAATGCCAACTTCGCGGCCATCGGCGAAAAACTCAATGCCTTAGGTAAAATAACCTCACAACTTGAGGACTTGACCAGCCTCAAGAACATTCAAGACGCCGGCAACAGCTATCAGCAGGCCATGAGCAGCTACCTGGAAAATTTTAACAAAAATGTGGAACTGGGCATGAAACGGGGGGAAACCGGTGACAACGTCGTGGCCGAAGCACGCAATGTCGCCGTCCTCGGGATGAGCGGTGCCCAAAGCATTGCCGAGGCAGCCGTCAGCGCCCTGTCAACAGCCAATACCATCCTGATTGTCGGGCTGATCGTGGCCTTGCTGTTGGGCGCCCTGATTGCCTGGCTGATCACCCGCTCCATTACCGTTCCGATCCTGCAGGGTGTCAGCCTGGCGCAGGAAATCGCCAAGGGTGATTTCAGCATGCGCCTGAACATGGACCGTGGCGATGAGATCGGTGTTCTGGCCAGATCCCTGGATGAGATGGCCGGCAACCTCTCCCATAATGCCGATCTGGCCGAGCAGATTGCCGACGGCAACCTCAATGTCGAGGTACAGCTCTCCTCCAACAAAGATCAGCTCGGGTTGGCCCTGCAGTCCATGGTGGTAAACCTCAACGATATTCTCGGCCAGACCCAGGTGGCCGGCGAGCAGATCGCCAGCGGATCCTCACAGATCTCTGACGGCGCCCAAAGCCTGTCCCAGGGGGCCACGGAGTCCGCTGCCTCGGTCGAGGAGATCACCGCTTCGATGACCCAATTGGCCTCCCAGACCAAACAGAACGCCGACAATGCCGGCCAGGCCAACCAGCTGGTCAATCATGCCAAATCTTCTGCCGAGCAGGGCAACCGGCAAATGCAGCAGATGGTTTCCGCCATGGTGGATATTAACGAAGCGGGCAAGAACATTTCCAAGATCATAAAGGTTATCGACGAGATCGCCTTCCAGAC
>NPIF01000844.1_pt1 | contig 15181 bp, 18 predicted proteins | sample 8637461 | NCBI WGS metagenome assembly NPIF01 (sample SAMN07420641, study PRJNA396082) | bioreactor metagenome | isolation source: sample BR12 brine-fed electro-methanogenic bioreactor BR | place: Japan: Kochi | collected 2016-12-09
CCGTCAGGGCATGGCCGTTATTCAAAAGGCTGGGCCGGATCGTCATTTATCAGGGTAATGCACCAGCCGTCGATTTTATTGGAACCCGTCCCGACATTGGTTCAAATGTCAGATTTTTAAACTCAATCGGACAGGTGTAGTCCGGAGTTTGGAGAACGGTTATGTCGTCAACGGTATCAAAAAACTGGAAAGAACCTTCATTGTCATCCAACAAAGCAATCTCATTCACAATGACTGTTCCCCGACGGCCATGATGCGGTAAAATCGTTTGAATTGATCCATGAATCCTCCGTTTGTTCGATTGTGCGTGTCAGAAAGAAAGTTGATCCGGATCAGCTGAAGAATGCATCAAATCCGGTGGCGGCTTCAAAACTGGCCTAAGCACTGTCACACCCGTCTCTGCAAGTGCCTGAATTTACACAACCCACCAGGCAAATCACCCACCAGGAATTTTTTCACCCACATATGACCCACCACGTTTTTCAGATTTCAGCTCTCTTGACTTTTAGTAGCTGAAAAGCTACACTCGAAAAATGAAAACCACAGAGAGGGTTATCAAGGAATACATTGCAGCGGATGGAAAAAGCCACTTCAGGATCTGGCATGATGGTTTGAAAGATATCAAGACCCAGGCCAAAATTGATATCAAAATTGCCAGATTACGTCTGGGCAATTTCGGTGATTCCAAAAGTCTGGGACAGGGCGTTTTTGAATTACGAATACATTTCGGTCCCGGGTACCGGATCTATTATGGCTTGGATGGACAAATGATTGTCCTGCTGCTCTGTGGCGGAGACAAGAGTCCGCAGAAAAAAGACATCAAAAAGGCAAAGGCCTTATGGGAAGATTACAAGGAGGAAACATAATGGCAACTGTTGATTATAAAGAGGGCCTTTCAAATAGGCTGCGGGACCCGGAATATGCCTCTGAGTATCTGAATGAGGCATTGAAAGAAGACTCCCAGGAACTTTTTATGCTGGCGCTTCGTGACGTTGCAACTGCAGTGGGTTTCGCAAATGCCGCCCGCAAATCAAAATTGAACAGGGAAAGCATGTACAGGATGTTGTCTGAAAAAGGGAATCCCAATCTTTCAAGCTTGACCAAACTACTGGACACGTTCGGTCTTTCCTTGGCCGTTGTCAAAAAAGAAACTGTTGGATAAAAAGATAGCAGTGAGGCCGGTCAACAGCCTGGCCATCATGGCGGACGAGGTCGATTCCTGGAGACCGGATGCATATGCTTCGGAACAGTGGGGATGTGAGATCAACTTCAAATTCCCAATGGTCAAACTGTTGGACTACAACGACAAAATAGACAGCCTGCTGGACCAGACAAATCCATTCGCCATTTTCAGGGATTTTTTCCCGGCCAATTTCAAGGCAAAAACTGGCAACCGACCCCGAATATGCACAAAGCCAGAAATTGTCCAACAATAAATGGCTGGCCAACAATCCTGATTACTGGAAAGACTATCGTTTTCGAAATCCGGATAAAGCTGCCAGAAACCGTGTTCTCCAGAGAATCAGGAACAGGGCGAAAGCGCGAACTGACAAGGGTCTGGATACGTCGCGTCATGTCGGTATTGCAAAGATGGACGCGGTAAAAATTTTTATCGCAGCCATACCGGACGATCCCACATAATTGCAAAGATGGACTCGAGGACAGAAGATATTTTTGTGTGATACACCCGGATCAAAAACTTTTTTTAAGGAGGGTGTTCATGATACGGAAAAAAATAGCCAAAATTGCCTGTTTTTTTGTAAAGCGTAGGACGGTTATCTATAACCCTTGAACCACAAGGATATCGAAATTTTCTATTCAAAAAGAAGGAAAACATGATGGAAACCGTCATTGATAAGTTCAAATCACTTCGACTGAAAAACTGTGCACTGAATCTGCCCGATGTTCTGGAGCAAAGTGCCCGGAAAAATCTGACTCCCCTCCAGGTCATTGACCGGCTGCTGGAGATTGAGATCGAAAACAGGAAAAAAGCCAGGATCGATCTGCGGTTCAAACAATCAAAACTGGAAGAAAAACCCACCATCGATCAATTTGATTTTGCCCATCATGAATCGCGCCAAAAACAGAAAAGCCGGATAGTGTTTTGCGTATGCCGCCACTCAGACCGGGACAAAAACCCTTTTTATAACCGCCATGGACATGATCAATCAGCTGGTGGCAGCTGAAAATGACCATACCATGCTCAAAAAGCTTCAGTTCTATCAATCACTGGTGTGCCTGTCATAAGGAGTGGCTGGTTTTTAAACGGTGATTTTGGCTGATTTTTATCCCGCTGTTCCCACACCCGGGCTTTGGACGAAAAAGGGTTCTCCACCAAAGACATTCTCGGGCTCTAGCGGCTGGTGGACTGGCTAATGTGGCTGCCTGAGGATATGACTATAAAGTTTTCGCAAGACCTGATTGCATATGAGGAGGAAAAGAAAATGCCGTATATTACAAGTGCGGAGAGAATCGGGATAGAGAAGGGTATGGCGGAAGGCATGGACAGAGGCCAGCTTTTCAATGCCAGAGAAATGCTACTGGAAGCCCTGGACGAAAAGTTCAGCACCAGCACTCCAGCAGACATCAAGAAGCAGATACAGGCTCTGAACAACAAAATAATGCTGAAACGGCTTCACAGGACTGCTATCCGAAGCAAAGACATCGAAGAATTCCGAAAAACCCTGAAAGAGATTACCGCTGAAGACTCAGACCCGGCTTGATCCGACCCTCGCCCTTTTGGTTCAAACAATTGGCATCACGGGCTTGGCCACCGCAGCCAGGCCCTGAACATCGAGCGCCCTTCCCTGCCCTGCGTCACCTTTCCACCCCACCCAGCCGCCGTATCATGGGCAGCGTCTTTTCCACAAACACCCCCAGCCGGGTTTCCAGCTCCCGGACGGTGGCATCGCCCTGGGCCACTGCCTGCCCGTCCTTGACCAAAGACTTGTTCAGGGCCTTGAGCCGCTGGGCCACCCCGGCCGGAATCGCCTCACCCTTGGCATACGCGTCCACCGCCATCCACTGGATCTCGTCCAGGCTGATGCCCGACCCGATCCCGGGCAACGCCATATACCGGTAAGGCGCGCCAGACGACACCCGCTCGGCCAGGGCCTGGTTGAACGCCACGGCCGGCCCGGGGTCCGCCTCCGGCACATAAAACCCCACGGCCCCGCCATGGGCCAGCAGGGTCAAAGACTGCAACAAAGACCCCATATTCATCTCCGGCAGGGCCTGGTGCAGGTCCGCGATTTTTACAGGACCTTTGGCAAGCTGATCGACAATGGGCCGGCACACCTCTTCTTTGCCCGTGACCTCCCCAAACCCGGTCTTGAACTTCAGGTCCACCTGGTCCGGGGCCTGGACCAGGGTCACCCAGCGGCCGGCAAACAGCCGCATCTGCTCTCCGGACCAGGCCGGAGTCATCCCCCGGACAAACACGTCCCTTCGAAACGACTGGTTCACGGCCAGGTCCTTGAACAGTTCCCGCATGTTTTTGTCCGGGGCTGTGTCCAGCACCTTGCGCATGGGTTCGGGCAGCAGGGTGTCGTAGTTTTCCGGCAGGGTGGCGGTGCCCAGAAACCGGAGTTTGCCTTCGGCGGCTTCTTCGGCGATCTGGGTAAAATAGAACAGGGTCCAGGTGGTATGGAAATATTCGTGGTAAATATAGTTTTCATTGTCCGCCGCTGTCTTTTTCAGCTGGTCCATCCGGGACTGGATGCCCGGCTGGGTCTTGAACACGGCGGCCCCGGCCTCCTTGAGCCGGTCCAGGGCGGTCAGGGTGGATTGAAACGACTGTTTGTTCACCCCGGTGCGGTCGGCAAACCGGGTCATGAGATGCTGCACCGGATGGGTGGCCAGCCAGCCCGGCAACGCATTGTAACTGAAATACGCCAGCCCCCCCGGGGTCAGGACCTTGTCAATGATCCGGTAAATGGCGGATCTCACTTCCCGGTTTACCCAGGTGAGGATACCGTGGGCCACCACGTAATCGCAGGGGGCAAAGGGCTGGTCCCGGCCGGCCAGAGTCATGAAATCCGCCTCATGAAACTCGATGTTGGACAGGCCGGTGCGCCTCACCAGGCTTCGGGCATGGGCGATCTGCTCCGGGTTGAAGTCCACGCCGATAAACCGCATGTGGGGATTGGCCGCCGCCATCACGCACAGGCCCAGGCCCTGGCCGCAGCCCAGCTCCAGCATCCAGGCCGACGTATCCGGCGGTTCCGATCCCTTGAGCAACGCCACCCAGTCCAGCCAGTTGGGGGCGAACTCCTTGTAAAAGCCGTAGGTGTAGGATGTGTCAGAATAATAGTGAGTGTGGCCTCAAAAAATGATGGAAAAAGATTTAAAAATGGTCCAGAAGAGTGAGGGAGAGATAAAGGAGCCCCCTCACGTTCCTTGACCAGTTCGTTGACGGAGGCTCCTGCCATATAAACCCTCAATGGCAGTAACCATGATACCACTGAACAGCCTTACACAACAATCATTATTCGAACTTCTTTACAAAATTGATATGGATATGGCAGAGCAGGTCCACGTTTAGAAGCAAAGACATCGAAGAATTCCGAAAAACCCTGGAAGAGATTACCGCTGAAGACTCGGCATGATCCGACCCTCATCCCAGGCTTATACTCTGAAAGGCAGCGTGGCGATCACTTTGGATTTTTGTGACGGGCAGAGAGGCCAGGTTGTTTACGCTACCCCAGTTCCGACTTGGCCGGCTTGCGGGGCTTGACAGTCATATCCACGCCCAGGGCTCGCATCACCGCTAACATATTTTTTAAGGTGGGATTTCCCTGTTCACTGAATGAACGGTAAAGCTGCTCTCTGGAAAGCCCGGTTTCCCGGGATAACTCTGTCATACCTTTGGCCCTTGCGACCACACCCATCGCTTTAGCTATATATGCGGCATCACCTGTTTCCAAAGCATCGGCCAGAAAAACAGCAATACCCTCTTCATTTTCCAATGCTGCCGCCGGATCGTAATCATAGATAGCTTCTTTCATGATTTCCTCCACTCCCTGGCAAGTTGCAGTGCAGTCTCAATATCTTTTTGCTGGCTGCTTTTATCGCCTCCGCATAGCAACAAAATCATCTCGTTGCCCCACTGTTGATAGTAGACACGATAACCGGGTCCATGATGTATACGCAACTCACTTACGCCCTGACCTACCGGCTGGACATCACCAGGCAAACCATTGGCCAGGCGAAATATTCTAGCCGCTATCAGCGCTTTAGCCCGGTGATCTTTCAACTTAAGCTGCCACTTTCGGTATGTGGCTGTTTGTTTGAGTTCCACCATCAATGAATTGTAGTTTATTGACGACAAAAATGCAAGCTGTTACAGGACTTTAAATTTAGACTTTGAAGTGGCGTGTATTAAACCACCCCACCCAGCCGCTGTATCATCGGCAGCGTCTTTTCCACAAACACCCCCAGCCGGGTTTCCAGCTCCCGGACGGTGGCATCGCCGTGGGCCACTGCCTGCCCGTCCTTGACCAAAGACTTGTTCAGGGCCTTGAGCCGCTGGGCCACCCCGGCCGGGATCGCCTCACCCTTGGCGTAAGCGTCCACCGCCATCCACTGGATCTCGTCCAGGCTGATGCCCGACCCGATCCCGGGCAACGCCATATACCGGTAGGGCGCGCCAGACGACACCCGCTCCGCCAGGGCCTGGTTGAACGCCACAGCCGGCCCGGGGTCCGCCTCGGGCACATAAAACCCCACAGCCCCGCCATGGGCCACCTTGAACAAATCAACGGCATATGTGTTGAACATGTGATTTTTCAAGAATGTTCTCCATGTCTGGGATGGTGGTTTGCGTGGCCGAAACCGCTTGATGATCTTTGAAACGGTCCTTTCATGAACGTCATGGCCAAGCTTCAATAATTCTCCATGTATACGCGGAGCACCCAGAGAGGGTTTTTCTTTGCCATTTTTTTAGAAGCTCACGGGTTTCAGGGTCAATTGAAGGTCGTCCCACGCCTTTTTTCCGTGATTTATACGCCCAAAACAGTTTAAATCCTTTTCTGTGCCAGCGAATAACTGTTTCCGGCTGCACAACGATAAGAACACTTTTCCAGTCCTTCCAAATCTTGGATAAACCCACCCAGAAAAACCGATCCCAATTCGAGATTTTTGGCCGTTTGTTTTTCTGTTTCATAATTGCAAGTTGCTGTCGCAAAGCAAGGTTCTCAAGTAGCAGATTTCTGTCCCTTAAAAGCAACAGAATACAGGCCAAAAGCATTAAAATCTTCGTTTCCATAATGCGAGCGACTGTAATGGATGATGCAAGAATTATCAATGATTTCGGGCAGTAAGAATAGAGAGGAGGGACAGTTTGTTAAAGAAAACATTTTATTCTACTTGCAAAGTAATGCACCAGGTGTTATGCTTATCAACAATGAACAGAGTATTTAAAACCCGTTTCTTCAGTCGTTGGATGCGTAAGTCAGAATTGACAGACAAGGCGTTATGTGATGCTGTAATGGAAATGATACATGGCTTGATAGATGCAGATCTGGGAGGCGGTATCATAAAGAAAAGGATCGGCATTGCAGGCAAAGGGAAACGGAGCGGTGCCAGAACAGCTTTGGCTACTAACAAAAACGACCGCTGGTTTTTTGTGTTTGGGTTCCAAAAAAACACCCGGAGCAATATCAACAGCGAGGAAAAAGAAGCGTTGAGGCTTATGGCAGAAGACTTGCTATCCATGTCAGCCACCGAGCTGGATTTAGCATGTCAACAAAACGAACTTCAGGAGATTTGCCATGAAAACTAAAAGTGATATTTTGGAAGCTGTCCACGAAACAGCATCGGGCCTTCACCGTCTGGGATTTATAGACCAGCGAAAAATGCGTCAATACGATGCGCTTTGTCTGGAGCCGATCTCCGATTACGACAGCAGGAAAATCCGATCTTTACGGGACAGGTATAAAATCAGCCAGGCAGTGCTGGCCTCTCTGCTCAATACCAGCACATCTGCTGTACGCCAGTGGGAGACTGGAAGCAAACATCCCAGTGGACCTTCTCAGAAACTTCTCTATCTGTTAGACCATAAAGGGCTTGAGGCATTGATCTGATTTCGCGACATACCGTTCGCACCCTGTAAATATTGACCCCACAGAAGCTCGAATAATAGACCTTTAGATGTCTTGGTATACCATGTGTCAAATCAGAAACGACCACTCTCTATGGGCCTAAAAAAAGCCCTATCGAAGACTTGTGTTTTCGATGCATTTTCTCACCCTCCATGCCTGTCCCTCGTATTTATTCCGTCATGCCTGAAATCATTGACAATTCTCAATCACAGTCGCCTGCGTTATGGAAACGTGGAACAGGGCGGTTGTCGTTATTCAGGAACTGCCTGGTTGTCAGCTATGCCCATGCTGCATGACAAGGTATAAGCCGGGAAGACGGGGGATCGGATCAAGCCGGGTCCTGGGCGGTCACTTCTTTCAGGGTTTTTCGGAATTCTTCGTAGCGTTTAAACCCTGGTCATAAGATTGTTGTAATCCTCATGGGACCCGATCCAGAACCAGACAACATTCATGTCTTCCCTATAAGCCAGCGCCCTGTAGTGATAACCGATGTTTACTGTCCAGACGGAGCCTTTTTTGCTGAAATTCAGTGAAGGGTGGGTATGGTCTTGTTTGAAAAGGTCAAATTTTTTGTCAGCAAGATTCTGAATCTGTTTTGGAAGTCTATGGTAGCATGCCCAGAAATCCGGATGCGTGAAAGACCTTAATCCCATTTCATGCATTTGCCGGCCGAAAAATCTGATTTTATCCGATTCAGCAGGTCTCTGCCTCTGCCGTCTTCCTTGAAATCGTTTTCAATTTCTTTGTCCCAAATTTCTCTTTCCAATTCAGCGAACCATTTAGATAGTCGAAGTCTTTCAGTATCTGGAAGGGACAATATGTCATCTTGAATTTTTTCTATAGTGGTGTTCATGATAAAGCTGCCCTTATTCAAAATCCCATCCCCCTGTTTCCAGGGGCTGTCGTATTCATATGGCTATTTTAATCATATTCAGGGGATAAAGCAAGATTCAAAAATGATTGGTGTTGTCCATGGAGGCGCCACAGTCCTCCAGGCTGTCTATTTGACCGCTGTGGTCTATCTGTGAACGGAAACACCGATGCGCAGGGAAAATTCAATTTGGGTCAGGCCCGGGCGTTTTCTGATATGCCGGGCATGGCTTGTTCAGCGCATGCCCGGCGTATCAAATTCAATATTTTGAAGGAAGGAACAAATTGCCGGCAGAAGTTGACGTGCTGGTGGGATAGTCGTCCGGCACCTCACAGTATCCGCCGTTGTAGATGCCGGGATCATCCGAACAGGTCATTTGCGATCCCGGTCCGGCGTAGCGGCAGTGCACATGAATGGGGGCGCTCCAGCCGCCGGGTTGAGATATGGTTGCCTGTCTTCTGTAAATTCTGCGGTCATCACTGTTTTCATTGAGAAGAATGTCCAGTATCAAATTGGTTTCCGGTCCGCTGGAACTCCAGTAATGGAGTCCGATTGTATAGCAGCCATCCATATTCGGGTGCTGATTCATGTCGGAAAAATATGTCACCACCTCCGGAGAATTGCTTCTGCCGGTTCCGAATCCGGATCACGCGGTTGTTTGACACGGCGCCGTTTACCGGTTCTTCGATTCGAACGGCTGCAAATTCGGTGTCTTCCTGGGTTCTGAATATTTGAATCGCCACTTCCGCAGGCTGGGCCGGATCGTCATTTATCAGGGTAATGTACCAGCCGTCAATTTTATTGGAACCCGTCCCTGCTGGGAAGAAATAGCTGGAACTGTTTGAATCCCGGGCAGCGACGATCCTTTTAAGGTCGTCTCTGATGGTATAATGAACCTTGTTGTCTGTCTGAACAAAAAGATTGAGCAACCTTCGATCCTGATCATAAGTCGAATCTGTGTTGGTGTCGTTGATGTTTATAGCCCTGGCTGACATCGGTTCAAACGTCAGGTTTTGGGCCCAAGTCGGGCAGGTGTAGTCCGGGCGGGTTTCGTTGAGCTGGAAACCCCACCTGGGAATATCATTAAAAAGGACAATGGCCTGTATTTGAATCCTGGCTCATAGGACAAAAATATCATTGAAAGATATGACACCCGGTGTTATATTAAGATATCATTTATGCCATGACAGGACAATTTGCCAAATGGGCAGCCAAACAAAAAATACTTGAAGATGAAATCTCCTTGACCCTGAAGGAAATTCAGGCAGGAAGCTTTGAGGCAAATCTTGGTGGGCATATTTACAAAAAAAGAATCCGATTCCCCGGACAAGGGAAAAGCAGCAGTGGAAGAACAATTATTTGTTACAAAAAAGATGATCGTGCCATTTTAATCCATGGCTTTGCAAAAAACGAAAAAACAAACTTATCAAAAAGAGAGCTCCAGGCATTTAAGGAGTTTGCAAAGATACTTCCTGGTTTATCAAGAAAAGAAATAGATCTTGCCTTAAAAAACGGGGTTTTAATTGAGGTGCCGTTATGAGAAAATCCATAGCTGAATCTATTATGGGTACAGTCAGCGAGTTGGAAAAAATCGGGTTGGTAGATGATATAACGATGAAAAATATTGAGAATCTCTGTCTTCCTGAAGTCCCGGAATACACACCTGAAAAAATTGTTCTGCTCCGGAAAAAATGCAAATTGAGTCAAGCAGCACTGGCCAGTGTTTTCAATATAAGTCCGTCCACGGTAAAAAAGTGGGAACAGGGCGTAAAAAGACCGGCAGGAGCATCCAAGAAATTATTGGACATCATGGAAAGAAAAGGATTGGAGGCCCTGATGTAAGCCTACCCCCTGCCGCTCATTTTAAAAAAAAGCAACCGAAGACACGGCATAAAAACCCACCAGACTACCCTGCCCCGATCACTTAAAACCCAGGCCCCGAAAACCGGCCACTCGCCAGCTTATTTTTCAAGTACCCGGCAAAGTCAATAATCTTACCCTGCCATAAGGTTGGGTTTCCCTGCTCACTGAACGAACGGTAAAGCTGCTCTCTGGAAAGCCCTGTTTCCCGGGACAACTCTGTCATACCTTTGGCCCGTGCGATCACACCCATCGCTTTGGCTATGTAAGCGGCATCGCCTGTTTCTAACGCATCGGCCAGAAAAACAGCGATACTCTCTTCATTTTCCAACGCTGCCGCCGGATCGTAATCATAAATAGCTTCTTTTCATGACTCTGATTCTTCAGAAACATCTTTGTCCTGTTCGCCGTCTGACTGATGCTTTGCAGCAGCAGCTGCTAACCCATCCAGGAGCGTATCACAGAAGGTCGTAAAGGCTTCCGATTTCTTTGATATTTCTTAAGCGCCCGCTTTCAATGTCAAAATGCCGTGGGCCACCCAGTCCCGCCAGTTGGGGGCGAACTCCTTGTAGAAGCCGTAGGTGTAGGATGTGTCCGAATAATAGCCGTGCTGCCAGGATAGGGTCATGGTAGGGGCCTTTCGCAGTCTTTTTCAGCTGGTCCATCCGGGACTGGATTCCCGGCTGGGACTTGAACACCGCAGCCCCGGCCTCCTGGAGCTGGTCCAGGGCCGCAAGGGCCGACTGGAACGACTGTTTGTTCACCCCGGTTCTGTCGGCAAACCGGGTCATAAGATGCTGCACCGGATGGGTGGCCAGGACAATCGCATCACAAGAGCATACGTCTTTAATGATCCATGGCAGGATGGGGAAAGGGCTTCCGGAGATTGATCGCCATCCGTTATGCTTGACATAACAAAAAAGAGGGTATAATCTGAAATCATGATCGGGTCATTCAAAGACAAAAATACCGAAAACCTTTTTTCCGGAAACTTTGTGGTGGAGGGTTTGTTTCAAATGGTATCAGGGCAATCCCCAGGAAGTTGGGATTGAGGACTATCATTGAGGAGAAAAGATATGCAGAATAAAATGCCGCCGGTTCATCCGGGAGAAATATTACGAGAAGAGCTTGAGGGCCTGAATATATCAGCCACTGCTTTCGCAAAAAGCCTGGGTGTGCCCACAAACAGGATCACTTCGGACACAGCCCTGCGCATGAGCCGTTTTTTTGGAACCTCGGCTGAGTTCTGGATGAACCTCCAGCAGGCCTATGATCTGAAAATTACCAGAGAGGAAAAATGGCGGGAAATTGAAATGTCGGTCAGGCCGTTATGTGTAAACGCATAGCACCATAGAGAGCAAAGACATCGAAGAATCCAGAAAAACCCTGGAAGAACTGACCGCCCAAGACCCGGCTTAATCGCACCCCTGCCCCGGCTTGAACCGGTCCCCGTCCTTGCAGCCAAAATCCTGTAAGGCAGCGCGGGCCTGGCCACACCCTGCGCCAGGCCCTGAGCCCGGACTTTCCCGGACCCACTGCCATTATCACCCAATTAACCACCACCAGGGGCCAGACGGGTCTTCTTCGGTGTCTTTGCCGATGGTCACCCGGGTGTGAGTGTCGGATTATTTACAGATTCCAGTAGCGACATAGATTCTGCAAGCAAAACACTTGTCCTATTTGCCCTCGATGGAGGCGGCGGTAGTTGTAATCACCTGATCATCGAGCAACACCTGTCCGTTATGAATCTGTAGCACCCTGCTTCCCTCCCCAGTGAAAATAATCGTCTGGGGATCAGTAGTTGCCGGCATTTTCAAAACGGTTCCATCAGACCCCTGAAAAGTCACCATCGTCCCTGACCGGGACACGGTGAACAGGTCTGAGCTGGACTGAATCTGAATGCTGTTTTGTCCTGGGAAATTGATCAATTCCGCACTGGCTCCGCTTTCAAGTGAAATGCTGTTGGCTACAGCAGTCCCGCTAACAAAAGCAATACTGCCTCTGGTAATGGCAAGGTCCGGAGCATCGGCAGTCAAAATGAACACCTCGGCCTCTGAAGAGGAAGTCTTGTTGAAATTGATGTTAGAATATGAATTATTGCCACTTACTGTAAGCGCTTGAGCCTGATCGCAATCCATGGTGCTCACACTAATGGGCTCAGCCCAGAACTGGTTGGTGTCATCGGAACCGGTATTGAGAAGAATATAATAGGTACCGTCCAACACATGCACCGACCAGGTGCCGAAAGAGGTGTCCACAAAAGTAAAATATTCTGCTGAAGTATTGTAATCGATGGCACAGGGGTCCTGTGTGGTGATTTCAATCCCCAAATATTCCTGATTTACAAGGGGTTCTGTTCCGCCGGGGGCATACACCGTTCCGGAAATAATGTTGCCGGGCTCAAGTTGAAAGTCAAGCCCGGTTATTGATTCATCCGCCTCCACAGTGATCATTTGTGCGTCAGAACAAGAATAAACACTGGCCGGCGAAGCCCAGAATCCATCGACATAGTTTTGTGCAGACACATCCAGATAATAGGTGCCGGGCTCCACCAGAGAAGAAAAAGTGCCATCCGTGTTTATGGGGCCGCTGCTGAAATCAGTCCCACCTTCATTTAGGCATGGATCATCCCGTGAGAAACCGATCCAGATTAGCTGGTCTTCAGTGATCGGTGTCACCCCATCTCCGTGAAACACGGTACCGGAAACCATCACTCCCTTTTCCAGCTGAAAATCGATGCCGGATACGGGAAATCCTTCACTGATGTCAATCGGTTGTGCATCCGCACAATCTCTGACACTGCCATCGGCAGCCCACCATTCTGGAATATAATCCTCACTGAACACAGAAAAAAACAATGTTTCAGAAGGCAGCTTTATGGCATAGGTACCGTCTGATCCGACCTGTGAACAAAATTCCCACTGGGTATCGCAGCTGCCTTTAACATGGGCGCAGATGCCAATATCATTTAGCGTACCATCTATTGGTGATGTACCGTCTGTGGAATACGCTGTTCCTGCAAGAACCGTCCCCGGGGTCAATTGAAAATCGATGCCGGTTACCTGCTCATCCTCCTGAAGGGTAATCGTTTCCAGTTGATGCCGATAATTCACACTTCCCTCGGCAGTCCAGTATGTATCGATGTAATTTTGTGCCAGCACCCGCAAATCATACTGACCGGAAGAAAGCCCTTCCAGCACATAGGTGCCGTCGGTCGGATTAACGGACACCTCCATATCAGGGTTGCCCCAAAAGTCATGGTCGAACAGGGCGACCCGGATGGTTTCATCCCCCGTCACCGGGGTGACCCCATCCTCACCATACACCGTGCCTGATATAGAACCTGTGGCTGCTGAAACAATTCCCGTTCCAAAAAACAATAACATCCCTGCCAACAACACAGACAAACATTGACATAGCTTCATGCGGAATTTTCCTAATACCTGGTTATTCGAAATTGAATGGACGGCTCACCGTTACCATGTTTTTAAACGACAAACGGATCAAATCCTATCGCGTCCGTGAAACTTGCCAGGTCATACACCATGGCATCATTTCCCACAACCCCTGTCAGGGTAATCACGTTCATGGTGCCCTGGTCCAGGTAGTTGTATGAAATCACCACGTCAGTGCCGTCATTGGCAAACGCATAATTGTCCACATCCGCATTGGAGAAGGCGATGGTATCATCCGATCCGAACCCGGAAATCTCCACATGGGTGGCAACTGATGCATCATCTGAATATTCATACGCTCCGCCTGAAGCATCGAAAGCCACCGGCGATTCAGGAGTGCCGGTGTCGATATTCACCTCCGTGACCGTTCCGGAAGGATCGTCTTCCGGAACAACCGCTCCGGGTTCATCGTCCGGAACCGGAGTCCCGCCGATTTCTATCACGGATCCCTCTCCAAACTCCGCGCTGTAGGTACCATCGTCAAACGTCAGCACGGTTCCGTCTGTATCGGTTTGAACGTTGCCTGTGGCCACCAGGTCATTACCACTGTAGACCAGCAACCGGTTGCCCTGCTGCTGAAAAGAGAAATCCGACACATTGCCGTCAAACGTGATCTCATCGACGTTTGCATCCAAAATGACGCCCGTGACACCAGAAAGGATATTGACACTTTCAGTGCCCTGCTGTCCGAATACTTTATCCCCGTCATTTGCAACATTGAAATTTTGTTGATTCGTGTCCAGAAAAATGGTCGCCACGGTTCCTCCTTGTTCAGTTAAGCTTATTTATATGAAAAAACAGGTCAGCCTGCCAAATTCTTTCATGGTTTGTTGTGCCCGACAGGAAATGGCCGTTATTCAAAATGACAAATCAAATGACAAGAATAGTGGCTTGAACTTCCGCTATTCTACCCGGATTTTTAAAAATCAACCAACTCGAATCATTAGGGTGTCCCGAGAGAAAAGAATTAATTTTTCATAGCTTTCTCCATTAATATTTTTTTAGAAGTAATTCCCAACGTTTTTGGTACCAGTCTGCAAACGATTTGTCAATTGGTGAAAATACCTAATTTTTATAGGTAGAAATACCTAATGCAAACATTAAGAGCTTGAAGGCCTGAATATATCAGCCACTGCTTTCGCAAAAAGCCTGGGTGTGCCCACAAACAGGATCACTTCGGATACAGCCCTGCGCATGAGCCGTTTTTTTGGAACCTCGGCTGAGTTCTGGATGAACCTCCAGCAGGCCTATGATCTGAAAATTACCAGAGAGGAAAAATGGCGGGAAATTGAAATGTCGGTCAGGCCGTTATGTGTAAACGCATAGCACCATAGAGAGCAAAGACATCGAAGAATCCAGAAAAACCCTGGAAGAACTGACCGCCCAAGACCCGGCTTAACCGGTTTCCAGCTCCCGGACGGTGGNNAGCCGGGTGGCCACCCCGGCGGGGATCGCCTCGTTCTTGGCATACGCATCCACCGCCATCCACTGTATCTCGTCCAGGCTGATGCCCGACCCGATCCCGGGCAACGCCATATACCGGTAAGGCGCCCCAGACGACACCCGCTCCGCCAGGGCCTGGTTGAACGCCACGGCCGGCCCGGAATCCGCATCCGGCACATAAAACCCCACGGCCCCGCCATGGGCCAGCAGGGTCAAAGACTGCAACAACGACCCCATGTTCATGCCGGGAACCGCCTTATGCAGGTCCGCGATTTTCACCGGACCTTTGGCGATCTGATCGACTATGGGCCGGTACACCTCTTCTTTGCCGGTGACCTCCCCGAACCCGGTCTTGAATTTCAGGTCCACCTGGTCCGGGGCCTGGAGCAGGGTCACCCAGCGCCCGGCAAACCGCTGCATCTGCTCCCCGGGCCGCTTCTTCGGCGATCTGG
>NPIF01001871.1_pt1 | contig 15041 bp, 15 predicted proteins | sample 8637461 | NCBI WGS metagenome assembly NPIF01 (sample SAMN07420641, study PRJNA396082) | bioreactor metagenome | isolation source: sample BR12 brine-fed electro-methanogenic bioreactor BR | place: Japan: Kochi | collected 2016-12-09
GAGTCCCAAACGGATTGGCGGACAGTCCAGTGGACTGTCCGACCGCTGGATGGATCCCGAGTACTGGGCAGAGGGCACGAAGTGCCCGGCCAGCGGGTAGATACGGGTTCTCAGCCGAAGGGCTCATGATCGGTCCGGGTTGAAGGATCCGAATACTCTCGAGCCGAAGGTGCTGAACTACGCCGCGATCGCGTCGGGCCTCGAGATGCTCGCCGAGCGCGAAGGCTTCGCGAGCCTGCACCTGACCGTCGGCGATCACACGATCCCCGGTCCCTTCTACCAGGCGTCGTCCGAGGTCGCGGAGCTCGGCTGGCCCGGTCTCGCTGACATCGCCATGTATAACGCAATGGGCCTCGACGCGAACGGGATGGGCAACCACGAATTCGACGGCGGCATCGACGACTTCGCGCGCATGCTCGCCGCCGCCGACTACCCCTTCGTCGCCGTCAACCTCGACTTCGAGCAGGCGCTCGTCGGCCCCGAGGCGCCGGAGATCGCGATCGGTGAGGACCAGGACCTCTGGCTCCGCAACGGCGGCAAGACGGTGCGCAGCTCGGTCTTCGTCGTCGGCGGCGAGTGCGTCGCCGTCATCGGCCGCGCGCCGGCCGACTTCTTCAACGTGATCAAGGATCCGGACAACACGATCCCGGGCATCAACTTCGTCGGCGGCCGCGACCCGGACACCAACCAACCTCTCGTCTCGGCGGTCGGCCAGGTGCTCGAGGAGGTCCAGGCACTCGAGTCGCGCGGGGTCAACAAGATCGTCCTGCTCGACCACGCCCAGGACTTCACCGGCGACCCGCTGTCCGCGAAGCTGCTGCGCGGCATCGATGTGATCATCGCCGCAGGCTCGACGGGCTTCATGGCCCAGCCGAACGCGAACGGCCCGTTCAACCTGCTGCGCCCCGAGGACGCGCCCTCGGCCGACTACCCCACGGTGCGTGAGGACGCCGACGGCAAAGAGATCCTCGTCATCAACTCCGACCAGCAGTACCGCTACGTCGGCAACCTGATGGTGCGCTTCGACACGCGTGGCGAGATCGTCGGCGTCGACGGCCGCTCCGGCCCGATTGCGACCACCGAGGAGGCCATCGAGCGGCTCGCCAGCGAGCTGGAGCTCGACGAGCTCGCGCCGCCGGCCGACGTCACTGCGGTCTTCGACAAGCTCCAGGAGACGGAGACGATCCAGAACGCGTTCAAGGTGATCGGCACGACGACCGCCGCGCTCAACGGCAATCGCGCCGACGTCCGCAGCCGCGAGACCAACCTCGGCCGCCTCGCCGCCGACTCGACGCTGTGGTTCACCCGCCGCGAGTTCCCTTCCCTTCCGATCGACGTCGCGCTCAAGAACGGCGGCGGCATCCGCGACACGATCGAGGGACCGGCGATCACGCGTCTGACCGTCGGCGCCGCGCTCGCCTTCAACAACAAACTCGCCGTGCTCGAGCTCAGCGGCGAGCAGCTCCTCGCGACGATGGAGAACGCGGTCAGCCGCGTGCCCGGCCTCGACGGCCGCTTCCCGCAGATCGCCGGCATGGTCCTCGAGTTCGACGCGAGCCAGCCCGGGATCCAGGGCCAGGAGACGCTGACGACACCCTCGCGGGTCCGCACGCTGCGCATCACGCGCGCGAACGGCGTCGTCGACACCCTCGTCGACAACGGCATCGCGCTTGGCGACCTCAGCCGCACCTTCATCCTCGCGACGAACGACTTCCTCTCGACGGGTGGTGACGGCTACGCCGCGCTCGCCGCCGCGGACAAGCTCGAGACGACGACGATCGGCGAGCAGCTCATCCTCGAGCAGTACGTGATCGAGCAGCTCGGAGGCACGGTCGAGCTCCCGGAGCCGCTGGCAAGCAGCCGCGTCGTGCGCCTCGACAACTAGCTTCCAAAAGAGCGCACTCTTGCGCGATGATCATAGGCGGGGCGCCCAGCAGGGGTTGCCCCGCCATTCTCTTTCTCGGGGTTTTAGGTTCGCCGCAGCACGAGCACGCTGAGGTCGTCTCGCAGCGAGCGTCCTTCGGAGAAGCGGGAAACGTTGTCGAGCGTCGCGGCGAGGATCTCCGCCGCGCCCGTGAAGCACGGACCCGCGAGGCCATCGGCGAGCCGCGCGGCACCGAAGTGTTCGCCAGCTCCATTCTCGGCGTCGAGGACTCCGTCGCTCGTCAGGAGCAGGGCCGAGCCCGGTTCGAGCACGATCTCGGCCGTCTCGTAGCAAGAGCAGCAGAACATCCCGAGCGGCAATCCGCGCACCGGCAGTGAGGACGCGCGTCCACGGTCCAAGACCAGCGGGCCGTGATGCCCAGCGCTCACCAGCTCCACGCTGCCATCCGGCGCCGCGCGCATCGCGAGCAGCGTCGCGAAGTGCTGGGGGAGCGTGCTCTCGCAAAGCATCCGCCCCGCGCTCTCGACGAGCTCGACGAGCGGGAGCCCCTCTCGCACGAGCCCGCGTAAGACCGCGAGCAGATGCGACACGAGCATCGCCGCGGAGATGCCCTTCCCCGAGACGTCGCCAAGAAACACCGTCAGCGCGCCGTCACCCTCGGGACTGGGGATGACGTCGCAGAAGTCGCCGCTCACCGTACCCGCAGGGCGGTTGTGATGAACGACCTCCCAACCCGGGAAGCGCTGTGCGCTCGGCGGCATCAGCGCCGCGTGGATCGAGGCGGCACGCTCGATGTCGTACTCGAGAGCACGACGCTCCTCAGGGCCGAGGCAGTCGAGACACAAGCTCGTCTCCGGGCAGACGAGAAGGCGCTCCGACTCGATCGCCCCGGCGCAGCTTTGGCAGCGACCGTAGCCACCGCCCTCGAGACGCCCGAGCGCAGCATCCACCTCATCGAGGAGTGAGGCGATGCGCGCGCCATCGATGCCGAGCCCTTGGAACTCTCGCAATCTCTCGCGCCGCGCGTGCAGCTCCTCGTGCAGCCGATCCCGGTCCTCCGGCGGTATCGTCACAGCGGCCTCCCACCTCTAAGTATGCAACTAGTGCCCCGAACTAGGAGGTCCGGCTCGGAACACTAACGACCGCGCTCTACGAACGACGAAGGGCGGGCCGCAGCCCGCCCTTCCGAACCCCACGTGGAATGCGCTACTTGACGAAGCGAATCGTGGCGGGGTAGCGGTACGCGACGCCGTCCTTGGCCTTCAGGCCGGCGAGGATCGCGAACACGATGAAGACGACCGCGAGCACGAACGGCACGATCATGAAGACGCAGCCGACGACGGGGATCAGCATGAGGATCATGCAGACGATCGTGGTCAGAAGGAGCGTCAGGTTGAAGTTGAACGCCTCCTTGCCCTGATCCTCCACGAACGAAGACTCCTTGCCCTTGATCTGCCAGATCAGAAGCGGCGCGATGATGTTCCCGAACGGGATGACCAGGCCGCAAAGCGCCAGAAGGTGGGCCAGCATCGCCCACATGTTGGCGTCGTCCTGGCTCAACGTCCCTCCGCCGGCCGGCGGCGGCGGAGCCGACCCAGCGTCGTTCGGCGGCGGGGTCGGCGGTCCGGGAGGGGTCGCGCCCTCACCACCTTGTGCGTTGTCCGCACCCGTCGGGTTATCCCTGTCCATGTCATCGCTCATGTGTTTCCTCCCCGAAATCCGGCCGCTCGCGGGACCCCAGCGGCCGCTTCAGTGATTGGCGAGCCGCGGCAACCTCGCGCGCCGGCTCGAACCGTTGGATTCTACGAAATCTTGCAGGCCGGCGCGTCCCCCGACGCTTCGGCCATGATCGCGTCCACTTTGGCGGCGCAGATGAAGTCGTTCTCGGACAGGCCGTCGATCGCGTGGGTCGTGTAGCGAACGAGGCAGTGTCCGTAACCAACCTCGAGGTCCGGATGGTGGTCCTCGATGTGCGCCATGTAGGCGAGGGCGTTCACGAACGCCATCGTCTTGTAGAAGTTCTCGAACTCGAAGTCCTTCTCGATCATCTTCGAGCTCGCATCGACCTTCCACCCGTCGAGCTCCCCGAGCATGGTCTCGACCTGCTCGGGGCTGAGGGGATCGACTCCGCCCTCACAGGGAATGCAGCGCTTCTCACGCAGCTCGCTCATTCTCGTCTCCTCGATCCGGAGGGCCCGGGAGGGCCCGCGAAGCAGAAGGCTACCTTTTCTTGAAGCCCGAGGGGAGCGCAACTTCGCTGGCCGCGGGGTTTTCGCGAATCTCCAGCACCTCGCTCATCGACGAGAACACCTCTCTGCGGCCGCCCTGGGACCCAGCCTCGGCGTCCTTCTGCCCCCGGCGCTTCCCGAGACGCGCGCGCAGTCCGCGCAACATCCCGCCGGACTCCTCGCCCGCTTCCGCCTCGGGCGCGCCGCCCGGCACCGCAACGGTCTCGTAAACCATCTCGGTGCGCAGCGCCGAGCCCTCGAAGCGGCCGCGTTGCTCCTCGAGCTTGTCCATCGCGGCCCGCAGCCCCGGATGGGAGCCGAGAAGATTGCCGAGCTGAACGTTCTCCAGGAGGCCCGTCTTCTCGAGGTAGCGCTTGTGGAAGCTCGTGATCTCGTCGAGGCCCGCGATCTTGGGCCCGATCATCATCGTCACCCGCAGCACGGAGCCCCCGCCCTGATCGAGGGACTGACCCTTGCGGGTCGTCGTCAACGTCACGATGAGCTCGCGGCACGCATGCCCGGCGATCGTGGCCCGCGCGTCCCCGTCGGCGACCTCGAGCGTCGTCTCCCACTCGTTGGCCCCGGCGGGCGCAGCCTGGCCGCCTCCACCGAAGGGCGAGCCCGCCAACGCCGCCTGCGCCTCGGCCATCTGCGCCTTCATCTCGGCGAAACTCATCGTCTCGATGCGGCGCCGCTTGTAGTTGATGGTGTGGATCTGCTCGCCAGCGAGGTCGATCAGCGTGCCGGTACGCCCGTCCTTGCTCAGCAGGCGCTCACCAACGAGCACTTGCTCCCGGACGACTCCCTCGCGGGCCGCCTTGCCGCCGAACATCCTCGCCGCGCGACCGACGCCACCCTTGATATCGACCTTGCTCTTCTCGCGAACCGCCACGTCCGCCAGCCCGAACCCACCACAGAGAGCGACGAAAAGCGCCGCGATGATCGCGCGCCGCCCCAGATTCAGCATGCCTGACTCCTCCTTGACTTGACCGCGCATCATAGCCTTCGCCTCGCCCTGAACGGCGATCAGAAAGCAAACAAAGACCAGAACGAAACTCAGCAGGCAGCGTCTCGACGTCGCGTTGCCAACAGAGCGCCGCCGTCTTCACGAAGCCTGNNTATCCGAAGAAGAAGAGGAGGGCTCGAGGGACAAGACTCCGCGCCCTCGACGAGAGTCGTAGGGAGTGGGGACGCGTCCGGTCAGAGCGCACTCCAGGCAGAATCGAGAGCAGCGTGCCGAGCCCGAGGCGGCGTCCAAGCGCCGAGAAGAGGAGCCAAACCCGGCCGAGCTCGCGCCCGAGGAAGTAGCCGTCCTGGCCGAGCCCCTGGTAGAGCGGCAGGAGGATGCGCCCAGCCTCTTCGGCGTGGACGAGACCCTGCCGGTCCTTCGCGAGGAGTTGCCCCGCGCTCACCGGCTGGAAGTTGACGAAGCCCGGCTCCATGACGAAGGCGTCTTCGGGGCGGATCGCGTGACGGTGGGCCACCGCGAGCGCGTGGGGGAGACCGCGAGTCGCCTCCTCGATCAGCGCGCGGTGCGCCTCGTAGTCCGGGACCGCGCTGCGCTCGAGGCAGCCGGAAACAACCAGGGCGATCCACAGCGCAGCCTCGTGATGATCCACGCTCGACGGGGCGTCGTGCTGGCCGGCTTCCGCTCCGATCGTCCGGCAGCCGCGCTCGCTGAGGTACTCGAGCAACGAGCCGTCGAGCTGCTCCTCGAGCCCGAGGATCACCGGGCCGGGAAACGAGAGCGCGAAGCTCCGGTTACGCAGCGTGTCCCCGCAAGTCCAGAACGGGCAGCCGTCCGCTGACGAGGTGTGGAGATCGACGAAGTAGACCGGTCCCCGCGCAGCGGCGAGCTCGCGGTCGAGCACGGCGAGCAGCTCGAGCTGCTCCTGCTCTTCGGAATCCGGGCCCGGTCCGTCCGCGAGGAGAGTCTCCACGCGCTCCGGAGTCCAACAGCGGTTGAGATCGTGGTCGACGAAGCGCTGCCCCGCGGCGAGCGCGCGGGTGTTGCCCGCGAGCACGACGAGGTCGCCCGCGAGCTCCAGCCGGTGGCGTTCGAGTTCGTCGAGAACGCGTGAGGCCGCGGCGAGGCCGGAGGGCTCGTTGCCGTGAATGCCCGCCGCCACGAGCACCAGGGGCCCAGGAGTCGCGCCGCGCCTCTGTCCGAGAATGCGCGGAGGCCGGGTGGCGGGTTGGGCGCTCTGGGGGACGGCGCTCATCGAACGATCAACTCTCCTGCAGCTTCTGCGCGAGCAGCTCGGCGGCGATGTCCATGAAGTCGTGCTCGGTGACGACGCCGACGAGGCGGCCGTCCTTGACGACCGGCAGGCAGCCGATTCGGTGCTCGCGCATCAAAGCGATTGCGTGGAGCGTGTCGTCGCCCGGAGCCACCGTGACCAGCTCGCGTTTCATCACCTCTGATACCGCACGCGGCGCCGCCCCGCCACTTCCGGCGCCGAGCACGCGGAGGAGGTCTCGGTACGACACGAGGCCAACGAGGTGATGGGCATGATCCTCGACGGGCACGTGGCGAATGCGCTCCCACTCCATCAGCTTCGCGACGAGTTCGACGAGCTCGTCGTCGTGGACCGTGATCAGGTCCGTCGTCATGAACTGCTCGACGCGCATGTAGTTGTGCTTCCAGCCCCCGGCCTCTTCGATGGCTGCGAGCGGCCAACGCGCGACGGGCTCGCCGCCCTGCTGCCTCGCGATCGTCGCCTTCGTCAGCGCGTTGAGCCGCTCGCCGAGCGTGCCGTGCTCGCGCATCGCCGCGAGCGACTGCAGCGCCCACTGCGCTCCGGTCTGCTCCGCCCGCACACGCTCCTCGGCGACGCCGATGTACCGATCGACGTCCTCAGCCGGGATGGCCGCGGCGAGCAGTCCTTCCCGCGCCGCGGGCAAGAGGCGCTCACGCAGCAGCTCCGCCGCCGGGTAGACCTTGCCGCCCAACCAGGTGAACTGCGCGGAGAGCCCGTGCTGCGCGGCCGCGAAGAAGTTCTCGCGCGCGGCGTCGAACTCCAGCTTCTCGGCGACGTCGTCGTGCTCTTCCGAGAGCGACTTGATCAGCCCGAACCAGAACGCCGCGTTCGCGACCTCGTCGAGCGGCGTCGGCCCTGCGGGCAAGATGCGGTTCTCGATGCGCAGATGCGGCTTGCCGTCGGTGATGCCGTAACAGGCGCGGTTCCATCGGTAGACCGTGCCGTTGTGCAGCATCAGCGCCTTGAGACGCGGCACTTCCCCGGCGTCGAGACTCGCGAAGGGGTCCTCGTCCACTTGGGCACCGAGGAGCGCGCGGAAGCGCTTGATGTCCTCGCGGAACAGCTCGAGCACCGACTCGCGCACCCAGGAGCGGCCGAAAGTCACCCGCGGCAGGCGCTCGCGGATATCGTGGCTCGAGCCCCGCGTGTCGACCGACTGCTGGAAGAGCGCGATGCGCGTCTCCCGCCACAGGCGGCGCCCGAAGAGCACCGGGGCGTTCGCGGCGAGGGAGAGGATGGGGGCTGCGACGAGCTGCGCGATGTTGTAGAGCTTGGGGAACTCCTCCGCACCAACCTGGAAGTGCACCTGGAAGCTCGCGTTGCACGACTCGACCATGATCGAGTCGTGGTTGACGGCGAGCTCGTCCATCCCCTTGATGCGGAACTCGTAGTCGCCGCCGCGCAGCCGGCTCATCGCGCGGTTGAGCGCGTCGTAGCGCGGCATCGGCGTCATGTTCTCGAGGTGGAGATCCGACTTGCGGATCGTCGGGAGGATCCCCGCGAGCACCACCTCCGCACCGAGCTCGGCCGCCGCCGCGCGGGCCTTGTCGACGAGCTCGACGAGCTGGCGCTCCATGCGGGAGAGGCAGGCTCCGCCGAAGGGCTGCGGGTCGAGGTTGGCCTCGAGGTTGAAGCGCGCGATCTCGTGGGTGAAGTGCGGGTCGCCGAGGCGTTCGAGGAGCTCGGGCGCGCGGCACGCCGGCCGCATGCTGCGATCGACGAGAAAGAGCTCCTGCTCGGCGCCGATCCGCCGCACGCCGCGCTCGATCATGCCCTCGGCGATCATGTGCTCGAGAGCGCGCAAGTCGGTCAGGAGGCGCTGCATGAAGCTGCGCAGGGCCTCCCCCGACATCTCCTTGTCGACCTGTTGCTCTCCCATGAGCGCCTCCCCTCGGGGCGGCCCGCTGGAACCTCGCGGGTGCTCGCGGAGTCTAGCGAGCGCTCCCGATGCCCGTCAACGCGACGGCCGCGCCAAACTAGTTAGTTATCAGGCACTTAGAACGCACGCTTTTGGTGGATTCTCCCCTCGAATCGCGTGGTCTGCGCTGCGCGCGCTGTTAAGATTGCCTACCGTCCCGCGCGTCTTTTCCGCGGGTCTTTCCCGCGGGGTATCCATGAGTTCGCAGCCTCCTCGACCCGCCCGTCCAGCGCCCACCGGAGTCCGCGCTCTGCTCGGCGTCTATGCCGAGCTCGGCAAGGCGCGCCTCGGCGCGCTCGTCGTTCTGACGACGATGGCGGGCTTCGCGATCGCCGCGCGCGGCCGCTTCGAGTTCGTGGACTTCTTCTGGACCGTACTCGGCACCGCCCTCTCCGCCCTCGGCGCCAACGGCCTCAACCAGGTCTGGGAGCGGGAGCGCGACCGGCTGATGCACCGCACGCGCCTGCGCCCGCTCCCTTCGGGGCGTCTCGGCGTCGGCCATGCACTCGCCGTCTCGCTCCTCTGGAGCGTCGCTGGCGTCGGTCTGCTCGCGGTCGCCGTCAACATGCTGACCGCGCTGCTCTCGCTCGGCGTGATCGCGCTCTACGTGCTGGTCTACACGCCGCTCAAGCCGCGCAGCTCGGTCAACACTCTCGTCGGCGCGGTCTGCGGAGCCATCCCCCCGATGATGGGCTGGACCGGCGCGACCGGCTCCGTCGCGCCCGGTGCCTGGGTCCTCGGCGCTACACTCTTCGCCTGGCAGATCCCGCACTTCCTCGCCCTCGCCTGGCTCTACCGCGAGGACTACCAGCGCGGCGGCTACAAGATGCTCCCGATCAGCGACGAGAGCGGTCGCGTCACCTGTTGGATGACCGTTCTCTACTCCCTCGCGCTGATCCCCGTCGGGCTGATGGCCTCCGCCGCCGGCTTGGCCGGCTGGTTCTACTCCGTCGGCGCCGTGATGCTCGGCGGGCTGATGGTCGAGCGGAGCTTGCGTTTGCTCACCGCAAAGAGTGACCGCCGCGCGCGTCAGGTCTTCTTCGCGAGCCTGCTCTACTTGCCGCTCCTGCTCGGCCTGATGGTCTTCGACGACACGCCGATCCTCACCAAGCCGCAGCCGGTGGAGCGCGCCGCATCGATCGCGTTACGCTGAGGGTCATGAGCGATCCGTCGTCCCGCCCCAAGCAGGTCCGTTTGAGTTGGCGCTCCGGCGGCTGGGTTCTCGCCCTCGCCGTGCTCGCCGGCCTCTTCGTCCTCGTCCAACTCGTCGCTCCCCGCCTCCTCGCGACCGGGGGCGACACGCCTCGCCTTGGAGACGGCGAGGATCCCAAGAGTTACGGCTTCGTCCTCGACGGCGGACTCGTACCCGCGTCCTCGTTCGTCGCGTCGGGCCAGCCGCGCGAGGGGCTGCGCGCGCTCGACGACCCCACGCCCCTCGACATGGCCACCCTCGACGCCCGGCGTGCGGAGCGGGGCGGCAAGTACGTGGTCAGCCACGATCTCGTCATCGGCGTCGAGATCGGCGGCGAGGCTCGCGCCTATCCACTGCGGGTCCTCAACTGGCACGAGCTCGTCAACGACACCCTCGGGGGCGTGCCGATCGCCGTCAGCTACAACCCGCTCAGCGGCGGCGTCGCCGTCCACGACAGGCGTGTGGGCGACGAGACGCTCCGCTTCCGTTTCTCGGGCCTGCTCTACCAGTCGGGACTCCTCTTCGCCGACGAGAGCGCAGAGCCCGCAGCGAGCTCGTTGTGGAGCCAGCTCCAAGGCCGCGCGCTCGCGGGGCCACGGGCCGGCACGACGCTCTCCGCTTTGCCGTGTTCGCTCGCGCAGTGGGCCGACTGGCGCGCAGCTCACCCCGGAACGAGCCTCCTCGACCGGGGACCCCTGAACCGGAAGAAGTACAAGGGTGAGCCGTACACGGCCTACTTCGGCGACGAGCGCCTGCGCTTCCCCGTCGAGCCTCTACCGCCGGCGGGCGGACGCGCTCTCAAGACACCCTGCGTGCGCGTGGCCCACGGCGGACACGAGCGCCTGATCGCGCTGCCGGAGCTTGCGAAGGAGAGCCGCCCGGACGGGCGCACGACGATCACTCTCGGCGAGCTCGAAGTCCCCGTCATCGTAAGGGAGGAGCCCCCGGCGCTCCTGATCGAAGGCTCCCCGGAGAGCGGCCTCGAGGTGCAGTACGGGTTCTGGTTCGCCTGGTACGCGCAGCGTCCTGCGCTGCGTCAGTCCGTGGCGAGCGTGAGCGCCCACGAGTAGCGCGTCTCGATCTCCCAGCCCTTCTCGCGCCGCGTGTGGAAGCAGTCTCCGCGATAGCGTCCCTCGCCTTCCGTCCGCGCTGCGTGGCACGCCTCGGCGGAGAGCTCCTTGTCGAGCCTCGCCGGCGCAAGCGACCAGCTCTCCTCGCTCGCCGCGCCACCGCCGAGGGCGATCGGCACGAAGGCGAGCCCAGCCTCGCGCTCCTCGAAGCGATGCCCGGTGCAGAACGACTCACCATCCCAGGCGAGCGCGAGTGTGAGCGGCGGGGGCGCGACGGCCACGAGGGCGCCGCCCTCGTCGCGGATCAGTGTCATGCGCGCCCCGGCATCGCGTTGCGGCGCGCCGGTGCCGCGCACTCTGCGCGTGCAGCGGCGCTCGCTGCGCGGCCAGGGGCAACGCGTAGCTTCGAGCTCTTCGCGCTCGCTCGAGAGCTCGAGGCGTGAGAGCGCGGGCTCCCCGAGTTCGTACCGCTCGTGAGAGCCACCCGCAGCGCCGCTCGCGCGGTCGGGTTCACCCTGAAGGGGCAGCACCAGAGTCGCGCGCCGCTGCTCGTCGTAGCGCAGCGCGTGCACGCGTTGGCAGTCGCCCGCGGGTTCTGTCTCGTCCTGCACGCGTCGCCGAGTCTGCTCGACGGTGAGACGCCACGCGGGCACCCCCGGGCGCGCGAGCTCGAAGGGGATACCCACCGGCTCCTCACGCAACTGGAGCGCTCCGGTTGCGAAGGGGCACACACCGCGCAGCTCGAGCGTGTCGGCCGCGCCCGACTCCGGCGCCTCGTACTCGAGGGGTCCCAACGTCCCGTCCGCACCAACGGTGAACAACCGGTACTCGCCGAGAGGCTCGCCACCCCGAATCCGGCCCGCGAGCGCGCGCACGGCGATCCGACTCCCTGCAGGTACCTTCTGGCCGAGAGCGCTCGTCATCTCCCGCACGGTCAAGCCCTCGGGTGCAAGCGCTGCGTGGGCAGCCTCGGGCTTCTCGAGCGACGCGATCGTCGCGGCGAGCGCGCCCCGCTCGAACGAAGGCGCGCGGGGCTCTGCGGCGTCGGCGCTCCACGGCCCGTGATCGATCACGTCCGCAGCCGGCCATGCCTTGCCCTCGACCGGCACCCAAGCCGTGCGCGGCGCGCGGAGCAGGACGCCATCGGCGGGCTCGTCCACGCGATCGACGATGAGCGAAGCGCGATCAACGACACCGCCCCGAGGGTCGAGCAGCTCGAAGCTCAGAAGGAGCCGGCCGCGTAGCGTCACGAGCGCCGGCTCGTCGTTCGCCCAGCGCGCGCCATCCCAGCCGGTGATGCGCCGCGCCGGTGTCTCGGACGGAGCCGCGACCGACTCCACGCGGCCGCGGAGCCGGTAGGCCCCTGCGGCGGGTGACACGCCCTCCGCGAGGCGGAACGCGATCCCCGGCTCGGCCGCGGCGAGTGCGCGAAGCGCCAGCGCGTTCCAGAACTCCTCGGTGAAGCGCAACGCGTCCGCGCGCCACAGCTCGGGCAGGGGCTCGGGCGCGCTCACCGCCTCGACGAAGACGACGGGCTCGGCACAGACCGGCGCACGCTGCCCCGCGAGGGCCGGCGCGATGACCGGGAGCAGTCCAGCGAACAAGATCGACACGTGGCGCAACGGCATGCAACGCTCCAGGGGGGTTCCGAGACGAAAAGATAAGGCATGGAACCCCGCGGGGCCTCTCTCCGCTCAAGTCCCGCCGATCGGGGCCGATGCGAACGGTGGATAGGAGAAGCGCCCATGGCCCTGAGCGTGAAGAAGCCACACTGCAAGTTGCTTAGAGAAGACAACATCGACGAGTTCAACGCCCTCGTGGCTCACGAGACCCCCGACCTCCGCGAAGCGAACCTCCGCAGCGTCGACCTCCGCCAGGCGGATCTCAAGCGCGCGGATCTCCGGGGCGCCTACCTCCGCAGCGCGGACCTGCGCGGCGTCGACCTCTCCGAAGCCAAACTCGACGGCGCGTCGCTCCACGCGGCGCGGGTCGGAGGCACGCTCTTCCCCCGCGATCTCGCTCCGGAGGAGATCCGGCTCTCGGTGAAGTTGGGAACGCGGCTCAGAGCGCTGCTACCCGCCTGAACCGATCGAGCCTCGCGGGCACGCCTCAGACATCCTGCCTATCGAAGAGCCGGTACGCGATCACGATGGGTCCGGCGATCCATGCCGCAAGACTCGCGCAGCCGATCGAGGCCGCGACGGTCACGGAGCCGGTGAGCTTCATCAGCATCGCCCCAGCCGGTCCGAAGAGGTGCGGCCCACCGACCTGGAGCAGGGACAGGACACGGACGGTGTCGATCGGGTTGCCGAGCAAGCCGCCGATCAGCGCGGGACCGACGACCGACTCCGGCGCGACGAGAGTCACGCCCAGCATCGCCAGACCGTAGACGAGCTCGTAGAACACCCACACTCCGAGAGCGACTCCCAACGCGAACTGCCGCCTGCGGCACGCGAGCGCGATCAGCACCGAGAGTCCGGTGAAGACCGCGACGAGCGCGAGCGCGTACGCCATGACAGCAAGGTAGTCGAGCAGTCCCTCGACGCCGATCACCGCGGCGATGACCGCCCCGGGGAGCCCGAATCCGAGCAACGACGCTGTCAGAGAGGTCAGAAGCAGACCGAAGTAGCGCCCGAGCAAGACACGACCGCGAGGATGCGCTTGAGTGACGAGGAGCTCGAGATGCTCGGGCGAAGAGAGGAAGCTGAAGACCCCGACAAGCAGCGCGAAGAGCGGCACGAGGAACGCGCCTAGGTTCACGACGCTCGCCGCTGTGCGCGTGAAGTCTTGGAAGCCGGCGTACCCCGAAGTCACCATGCCGAAGAACGAGATCGCGAGGGTCATCAACGCGAAGAGTACGGCGAAGGAGACCACCCAGCGGTTGCGGCGCTGCAGCTTGAACTCCTGCCAGGCGATCGCGCGCACCGCCGCGTTCATCGAGCCGCCTCGTCCGCGGTGTGCGCGCCGCCGACCTTGAGCATGCCGAGCGGAGAGGCGTGCCCGGCGGCCCGAACCGGAAAGCCTGCTCCGGGGCGCACCGCGAGGACGCGCCACTCGACGGGGTTCGTCGGGTCCGAGACGACGACACTCCCGAGCTCAGGGTAACCGCCGAGGCTCAGTTCGAAGGACTCACCCTCCTCCGCAGTCCGGAGAGAGAGCGCCACGAGCTCGCCCTTCTCAGCGAGGAGCACGGACGGCTCCAGTCCCGCCGCGCCGACGAGCGCGCTCAGTGTCCGGTCCGGCGTCCCGCGGCGACGCCGATACTCATCCCAGTCGCACACGAGCTCGTCGGGGTGTTCGCGCAACGCGTCCGCCGCGCCCTCGTCTGCGAATGCCAGCACGGCACCGCCCATGACTGTCGGGCGATGTGTCGTCAGCAGGAAGGCCGCGTCTTTCGCCTCGACGAACGCGCCGCTCGCGTTGTCCGCGACGAAGACCCGCGAAGGGGGCTCCGTGTGCTCCAGAGCTTCGAAGGCTTCGAGCATGCACCCTGGCGAGCAGTAACTCTCGAAACGAGCTCCGCACTCGAGCACGGCAGCCTGCCGCACGTCGCTGATCACCATGCCGCACTCTTCGCAGCCATCGATCCCGGCAGCGACCTCGGGGGTCCCAGGCCGTCCGCAAGCCAGCAGCGATGCCAACAGGACCAGAGGAAGAAGTGCGCTCACACCGGCAATCCTCGTCATGGCGTCTCCTCGCCCGCTCGCTCGCTGGCGGTCAGCACGCTCCAATCGGGAGCCTCCGTGTGGAACTCGGCAATCTGTCCGCCTGCGGACTCGATCGCATGGATCACACCCAGTCGTCGCGCCGCAGACGCAAAGAACGAGAGCTGCGTCCCGTTGCACTTCACGCGCCGCGCACCGGCTTCGACGGCTGCGTCGAGCATGCGCGCGCTCGTCTCGCGCAAGACAACGCGGACCCCGACGTTCGCGGCGATCTGTTCCTCGAGGACCCGCACCGGTTCGATTCGCAGGAGTCGCCCCTCCGCGAGAACCGCCGCGCGGTCCGCCAGGTCGAGCGCATGCTGCAGCACGTGGGAAGCGAAGAGGATCGTCGCGCCCTCGGCTTTGCGCTCCGAGAGCAACTCTCGCAGTAGCGTCATTCCTTGGGGGTCAAGGTTCAGCGACGGTTCGTCGAACACGTAGAGCGGTACCGGCACGAGGAACGCGATAGCGAGCCCCAGCCGCTGGAGCATCCCGCCCGAGTACTCCCGCGTGAAACGCCCCGCGTCCTCGGCGAGGGAGAAACGAGCGAGCAACTCGTCGACGCGCTTCGCCTCCGCGCCCTTGAGCCGCGCGAAGAACGAGAGCAGCTCGCGCCCCGTCAGCAGACCCGGGTGAGCCACGCGCTGGGGAACGAAGGAGAGGAGACGTTTCGCGCCCACCGGATCCTTGGCAATGTCCCGTCCTCCGACGAGTACCTCGCCCGTGCTTGCCTGATGCAATCCGACGACGGCGCGCAGGATCGAGCTCTTCCCCCCACCGTTC
>NPIF01005042.1_pt1 | contig 15035 bp, 16 predicted proteins | sample 8637461 | NCBI WGS metagenome assembly NPIF01 (sample SAMN07420641, study PRJNA396082) | bioreactor metagenome | isolation source: sample BR12 brine-fed electro-methanogenic bioreactor BR | place: Japan: Kochi | collected 2016-12-09
AGGCGGAGCTGACCGACCCCCGGTTTGCCACTGATTATTGGCGTGACCAGATCAATCTACAGCTCTCGATGGGGCTGAAGTCGGAACAGCAGGCGTTTGCAGCAAGGGGGCTGGATTTTGTGACGGGGGAGTACCTGCCGAAGCGGCTCGCGGAAATGGGGGTTGTGTGATAGGAGGTGATCTATCCTTTATTCTCCTTCGGAGAAAGACGACGAACCAGATACAGAAGATGCATTGCGATATATTTTACAGCAAACAAAGAGCATTCATATGGATATCTCAAGATATATGACCATCTGAATATGAATGGAAAATATTTATTTATTAATTCAAGCCGTTCAGGAAAGTTTTTGGAGATATCCTGTTCACTTACCCCTCCTTCCTGGTAGAAAGCTATGATTTTGTTAATATACCCCATATGAATTTCATTCTGAGATACCTCCCGTACAATCCATTCCAAATCCGCATATATCGGATATTTCAGATTAAAAGGAGGAAGATTGGTGAATGCACTTTTTTTTGAAAATATACCCTGATGGCATATACAACGAGTGAGTAAATGAAGAGGTGTTTTTCGCTCCATCTTCAGAAGCTCTTCTTGACAGTGTTCCTTCCCACTTTCATTCTGATAGCGAATGACATCTCCATACACTATATCAAGGTCGGGGTTTGACTGGAACTCAGCTATAATCTCGTTAAAAATCGTATTAGTTGCCAGGTAATCTCCACAGTTCAGGAAGTACATAATATCACCGGTTGCCAGAGAGAAACCCTTATTCATTGCGTCATATATCCCCTTATCTTTCTCGATGACCAGACGAATCCGATCTTCCATTAGAGTTGCAATCACCTCATGTGTTCCATCGTTAGAACAGCTGTCGATGATGAGATATTCGATATTTGAATACTCTTGAGAGAGCACGCTCTTTATCGTTTTGGCAATTGTATTTGCGCAGTTATAGCTCACTGTGATGACGGAGATTTTGGGAGAGAGGGAAGAGGAGTTGGATGGGGTCATTGTTGAATCATACACCATAATCTGGCCATTTAATATGATAGTTCTTTGTGGAGAGTTGAATATTCATTGTAGATAATCTTAAAGCTGATTCTAGCCGAAGTATCTCAATCATAATTGCAATATTTCCATACATCCCTTGACATAAGATTTCGAATAAACATTACGAGAAAAATCACTATGTTCTTTATATTCTTTTGATTCTTTCGTACATCACAATCAAAAAGATCATTTTCTATTTGCAATTCGTTTAGTGTCTCTCTAACCTCATGTCTTGCAGATAATAACGATTGTATATACCCTCGGTATACTTCCTCCAAAATAGTACATTCATGAATTTGATAAATATTTCCTCCTTTTAAATATTGTGAAACACCCATATTATATCTAAAACAACCATTCGATTCAAATATAAATTTTAACCCATGAAAATGTGTGACAATAAGTGGATCATTATCAATATACACACGCCCATCGTCATTTTTCCAGCATCGATGCCGAAGCATATTCCATGGTGCATAATTCACACCCGTATGACATAGTATTTTTACTCCTTGAAATAAATCAGGCCACTTATCGAGATATTTTTGGTCTGCAAACTTGTTATCTCCCTCTAATCGATCGTAACACCATTCAATACATCGTCTCCGCCACCAGCCAAGACATTGTATTCCGTTATTATCTCGTCGAAATGAAAGGTATCCAACATTAAACCTTCCATAGTTTTCCAGATATTGTAGATTATCTGGAAAACGATGCTCAACAATAAGAATTGAATCATCACCCAATTCGTCATATGAGGGTTGTACATCACTGAAGAAGAACATATCTGCATCCAGATAGGTGATGATATCAATCTCCTCGTACTGGTTCAGGATGTCAAGAATAAATGCCGCTGTGATTGTAAAGTAATATTCAACAAGATTACGGGTATTTTTTGTGGAACACAATTCCTGATCACGCTCTTCCAAATCCCGGAGTTTTATCAGCCTGGCAGATGGAAGATTCAGATGATTCAGAATCTGATAGGTTTCATCATCCAGACAGAGAATATACATCGTAAATGAACTGACATGCAGCTCCAGAGATCGATATAATGCAAGTCCTTTATCTGAATAGTTTTTATTAAAGTATGTACAAAAATAATAGTGATTCATACCTCATCAAAAGCTGTTTATTTTATTACAAATTTCATAAATTTCGGTCTCAGTCAGATAAGGATGCATGGGAAGACTGAGAATTCGCTCACTGAGACATTCAGTCACTTCGAGATTACCGGATTGCTGTATCCGTCCCCGATAGGCATCCTGAAGATGGATGGGGATTGGATAGTGCACCTGTGTATCGATACCCTGTTCTTTCAGATGCTTGCGAAGACCATCGCGGTCATTTGCCTGAATAACGTACTGGTGATAGACATGCAGGCAGTTTGTAGCCTGAGTAGGGGTGAGGACTGATGAATAGTCTATCGTATCAGTATAGATTTGTGCAACTCTTCTTCTGAATTCATTATCCAAATCAAGGTATGGAAGTTTGACTCTGAGAATGGCTGCCTGGATCTCATCCAGCCGTGAGTTAACTCCAGGCTCAGAGCTATTATTCCGCTCAATCCAGCCATATTGCCGTAATGCACGTATCCGATCAGCTGACTCAGTATTGTTTGTGACAAGCATCCCTCCATCGCCTATTGCACCGAGATTTTTTGTCGGGTAGAAGCTGAAGGCCCCATAATCTCCGATTGTTCCGACTTTCTTCCCTTCGATCATCGCTCCATGTGCCTGGGCACAGTCTTCTATAAGCAGAACCGAATGATCTTCACATATTGTTTTTATAGCATAGATATCTGCAGGATGTCCATACAGATGGACCGCAATTACTGCTTTTGTCTTTTCACTGATAGCTTCAACGAGCAGATCGGGATCCAATGTGTAACGCATCGGATCGATGTCAACAAGTACTGGTTGAGCACCCACCATCTCTATAGCAGCGACAGTTGCTACAGCCGTGTTGGAGACAGTAATTACTTCATCCCCCGATCTGATTCCACCAGCACGCAAAGCCACCTGGAGTGCATCGGTACCATTTGCAAGACCAACGGCATGGTTGACTCCGAGATACCCTGCGAAATCCTGCTCAAATGCTACAACCTCTCCGCCAAGGATGTAAAAACCACTCGCCAAGACCTTTGCTATTGCAGTATCAATCTCATTCTTTTGTCTGAGATATGATTCAAGGGGATAATTTTTCATAGTCAAGCCCTCTGAAACTACTGATGGGTTTCCCACCAGGATCTGTTATCCTGATACCAATTGATCGTCTCCATAAGACCTTCTTTAAGATGAGCACATGGCTCCCATCCCAGGCTTTTAATCTTATCGATATGAACAGAATACCGGAGGTCATGACCGGGGCGATCCTGCACATAGGTGATGAGCGACTCGGGCTTTTCGAGAATATGAAGAATCTCTTTTACAATGTCAATATTCGTCCACTCCTGATGAGAGCCGATATTATAAATTTCCCCGACATCACCGCTTTTTCTGACACAATCAATTGCCGCGCAGTTATCTTCTACATAGGTCCAGTCACGGATATTTAATCCGCTTCCATATATCGGTAGAGGCTTATCCTGAAGAGCGCGGGTAATCATAAGTGGAATGAGCTTTTCAACATGTTGATAAGGACCATAATTATTTGTACTTCGTGTAATAATAACCGGCAGATTATATGTTGTCTGGTATGCAAGAGCAAGGAGATCGCCTGCTGCTTTTGATGCTGAATAAGGGGAGGAGGGGATCAAAGGATCGGTTTCCTGAAACGAACCATTTGTTATTGATCCATATACCTCGTCAGTTGATATCTGAATAAAGCGTTCGACTTCGTTATCTCTTGCGGCATCAAGCATCACCCCGGTCCCTTCGACATTCGTCCTCAGGAATGCCCTTGAATTGTCTATCGAACGATCGACATGTGATTCGGCTGCAAAATGGATGATCTGTTCACAGTTTTTTGCAGCAGATGCAACAGATACAGAATCACAGATGTCACCACAGATGAACTCGATCCGATCCATGACATCCTGCAGATTTTCTTTTCGTCCTGCATAGGTGAGTTTGTCAAGAACCGTGATTTCATCATTGGGATATTTTTTCAAATGATATCGGACATAGTTTGACCCGATGAACCCCATTCCCCCGGTGATAAGTAGTTTCATAGATAGACCTCTGAATTTTCACCGATTATGAGTCGTGCTCCTGCTGGTTTTTTGCCTGAGGAGGAGAGTATTGTAGTATGCCGCCCGATGAGACTATCTGCTATCCGTTTATCGGGCGACAGCTCAAGCCGCGTATCGCCCACCAGAATGACTGATTCCAGTTCGCCTCCCCTGATCCTGCACCCCTTACCAATCGATGAATATGGGCCGATATATGTCTCCCCGATATCGCAATCCGGACCGATGATAACAGGCCCTCGAATGACCGTACCTGAGCGAATAATTGTACCGGATCCAATCGATACATCACCGATGATCTTGACCCCGGACTCGATAATTCCGTCATTTTTCGATACAAGTGTCTTCAATACATTGTGGTTGGCTATCAGTATGGCTTCAGCGGTTCCGGTATCATCCCACCAACCTTGTGTGGTTGCATACGCAAACCGCATGCCAGGTGTTGTTATCATTGAGTGAATGGTATCAGAGATCTCATATTCTCCACGGGCAGAGGGTTTTAGCCCCTCGATTACTGAAAAAACCCTTGGAGAGAAGTAATAGATCCCGATAACGGCCAGATTTGAAGGGGGATCTGCCGGCTTTTCGATAATATCCACCATCTTCCCGGACTCATCAAGGACCGCGACGCCATAGGGGCGAGGATCATCAACCTGAGTCAATAAAAGGCCCATGTCAACATTTTCCTGGATGAACGGCTGAACAATACCAGCAATGTCGTCCTGGAGGAGGTTGTCGCCGAGATAGACGATGAAAGAATCATTACCCACAAAGTCCCGTGCACATGCAATACCATGAGCAATACCACGCGGAGCATCCTGTTCAATGTATGATATGGTGATCCCCCAGCGTGATCCATCACCAACAGTATCGATCACAGACTGAATTTTATCTGGTGTGTATCCGACAATGATGGCGATCTCCCGCACCCCAACACGCACAAGATCATCGATACAGTATTCAATGACCGGCTTATTTGCGACAGGAATGATCTGTTTGACACCGGTATGGGTGAGAGGACGGAGCCGCGTCCCAAGCCCCCCGCTGAGAATAACACCTTTTACCATACTATCAATTTCTCCCTGTATTCATTACGTCTTTGGTGTATTTTTATCCTGTCGTAGAGAGGGCGAATGCTCCTATATACTTTCTGACACCGGTTTTCAGAGGTACCTGAGATAATGCCTTCTATAGTATGCAATAGTCTCTGCAAGACCCTCCCGGAGTGAGGTCTCTGGCTTCCATCCAAGGGTATTTTGAATAGAGTGGTAATCCGAGTAATAATCCCCGATATCAATGCGCTTCCGCTCTTCTGGAAACTCTTTTTTGAGATAGTTCCCGCCGCCATTGATCTCGGTCAGAAGAGCGCCAAGATCGTTTAAGCTAATCGGCTCGGCGCCACCAAGATTAAAGATCTGACCATCAGCTTTTTCGGATTCAGCAGCCAGAAGAAATGCAGAGACGACATCATCGACGTAGTTGAAGTCACGCAGCTGATGCCCTTCCCAGATCTCAAAAGGCTTCTCTTCCATCAGGAGTCTCACCCAGATGCCCAGAAACGTCTGTCGTGCATCTTTGATCCTCATTCCCGGTCCAAAAGTATTGGTGAGCCGAAGGGCACAGGCGCGGATGCCATAGACGTTGTTGTAGAGGAGATGATACCATTCGCCGGCAAGCTTGTTAATACCGTTTACATCTACCGGGCGAATCGGGTGCTTCTCATCGACGGGCAGGTAATCCGGCTTTCCATAGAGCTGCCGTGTACTGGCAAAGATAATTTTTACCTCCGGATTATATTTCCTGCACGTCTCAAGGAGGGAGAGCTGTGCCCGGGCATTAATATCCAGATCGGTATAGGGATCGTTCATCGAGTCGAGATGGCTCGTCTGCCCGGCGAGGTTGAAGATGTAATCCTGCCCCTGCACCAGGTATCGCATGCTGTGCTCGTCCCGGACATCAGAGATGTTCACTCTCACCTGATCTTCGATTCCTATGATATTGAAGAGGTTGCCCCCATACTCCGGGATGAGGCTGTCAACCAGGGTCACATGGGCTCCGAGATCTACGAGTTTTCGTGCCAGTTTTGAGCCGATAAAGCCGAGGCCCCCGGTGATGAGGATATTTTTTGAGGCGAATGCTGTCATGGGTGGTACTCTGTTATTCTCGTGTATTATGTTTCTTTCGTGCGAGAAGTATATTATCGAGATAGAGATCATCATTCTTTGGAAGCAGCCATCCAAAGATCTCTCCCAATACATTAAAAGGGGCCATCAGGATCAATGTCACTATAAGATTCAGATAGGCATTTCCTGTCACTGTCTTTTTGTAGAGATAGGCATTTATCAATTGGAATATGACCCGGACATCAGTCATGCTTTTTCTCTGCTCAAGGATCTCAAAACCATGGGTTTCAAGCAGATGCTGTAGTCCAAAGGATGAATATCGTGCATAATCATATGGCTGTTCGTGCTCATCCCATACAAAAGGAACAGTTAAAAGAAGAGTGCCATTGTCTTTCAGTACTCTGTTTAATTCGGAAAGAAACTCTCCTGGATTGAAGACATGTTCGAAGACCTGGCTGGTGATAATCGAGTCAAAATCACCATCCGGAAATGGCATATGCTTTCCATCATAATAACAATCAGCATTTGGATTGCCATCAGTGATCTCCAGACCGATGTATTCTGAATGTTGGATGAAGTCCTGATATGGCTTTGATCCACATCCAACATCCAGTATACGCCCCCCAATCATTGGAGATAATTCGATTATATGGCGAAATAATCCTTTCCGTGCAAAATAAAACGGGTTTATGAAGAGCCCTGCCAATCCTGGGTTGAAACCCTGTTTTTTTATGAAGGCAATGATTTTGGTTTTCATTGTATGAAACTTCCAGGTATATTCCTATAGATTGCGGGAAATGATCATTCCTTCATACGAAAACTCTACTGGTCCGGGCAAATAATCATCGTTTTCGAAATGTGCAATAACAGTCCATCCCTCTGTTTCGACTAATTTGAGGATTTTACTCCTGGAAAAGATCCATGAGGGATACCTTGCTTCATAAATACTTGGGGGAACATGTTGAACGCAAAGACGATCTACCTCACCATTCCAGAATGGCGTTTTATCAAGGATAATATTACTTGATGTAAGCTTAAATATGGATTCGAGTGTCTCATATGGATTTTCAAGGTATTGCATAACACTGCTCAGGAGGATCACATCAGGTGAGTTTTCCTTTGAATACTCTTTAATATTTGGATAAAACCTCAGTATTTCATCCTCAAAGAATTCCTTACCAACCCTGACATGGTCCGGTTGCTCAATGATATTCCACCTGACCTCTGGGAGGGCATTCAAAAACTCACGATTCTGAAAGTATGTGCTGCCCAGTGATCCCCCGAAATCAAGGACGTTGAGCCTCCCCCCGGATTGTGCTGCAACCCACATGAGACCAGCCAGTAATGGCCATGAATACTGAATATCATCAAAGAGGACTGAATCGCGTTCATACACGGCTTCTCCATTTTTTACTTTCAATAGTGCCTGTTTTGTTTTTTCGAGGATATGATCGGAGTCATAACCGGTGCTTGCCTTTAGGGCATCGTTCCATGTGGCATAGTTGCCGGAGAGGCCGAATCGCGATGAAGGAAAGATATGATGTGAAATAGTGTGTATCAACTTAATAAATGCTGGTGGAATCCACCCCTTTCCGATTTTTCTCATTCTCATTTTGGTCTCCAGCGATTGTTAATATACTGTATACAATATAAGGCCACATTACGAGCCGAACGTAAAAGTGTGGCATACCAGGTGCGTGAACCGCAAACCTTCTGGTGAAGGGCGGCGCAATCGGGATGCTCATTCGGTTCTGGCCATTCTTTTGGAATTGGGGGACAATGTCGTAATGGGGGGTTTTTGAGCCAGGACTCTGTTTTTGTGTTTGTAGCCTCACCACTGAAGCCGATATTTTCAACCATACTCCACGGAGGGCGCAGACACAACCCTTGATTATATATATGCCAGTAGAGCAAACGAACCGCCCATATGTTTCTTTTCAACTCAGATTTCGCCATATCTGGAAGATCAGCTCCATACCGATAGACATCAATCCCTTTCTCCTCACACATCTTCATTAAAGATAGAGCATCATATTCAAGCATCCCTTTCCATGCTCGTGCCCATATTCCCCAAACCCAGCATTCCGCACGCCCATCAAAGTAGGGTTGATATGAAATATCGTCCGGGGTTACCAGAGGGTGTGTCCATCCGGTGACACTCATTACTCTTGTATCACCCCTATAATGTTTTAAAGCGGCACAGAGATATTCATACGTTCCTGGAACACAGATATGATCGTCTTCAAAGATAATTGCTGCATCATGTTTTTCTAACACCTCCGTAACACCAGTTAATATAGAACGCCCAAGCCCGAGATTGGTTTTACGCTCACAGATGATCACCTCGCACCAGTCGATCTCACGGAGTATACGCCGCACTTCTGCAACTGCCGGTTCTTTATCCGGAGTCTTTGGTCCATCGCTGAAGGCATAGATGAGCGGGATATTGTTCTCTCTCAGGCACTCCAATGTGCGGATGAGGGTGCCAGGGCGGGCATAGGCGAAGAGGATGATTGGGATGGGAGGGATCATTAGTATTTCCTGTCCTTTAAGGTATTTTTCATCTCTGTATTAATGATTCTGACAAGAATTTTTTTTCTAATTGAGAGAAAGTATAGATAAATCATGGTTTCTTAAGCCAATTTTTTTGGTATATTAGACTACCAACTCGATTCGATGCTTGTTGCATATCCATGCTCTCAACATCAGACCAAGTCACTTCACAGCTGATTTTGCTTGAAAAGATGCTATTTATCTTATTTATCATAAGAGTTGACAAGAGAATGATGCCTGCTATTAACCAGGTTATTTTTGAACAGAAATTGATCATATTGAAATTAAACTGATTCCTCGTCAGCATATCCTTAAAAATAGACAACCGAGTCTCCGAATTCCTCGAACGATTGATATTATTTAGTACTCGAGAGAAAAGTATGATCTTAAAAAGCTTAGACATTATTATTTTATTGCTAAATGAGTTGCGTAAATTTTGGGTTTGCAATAAAGATTGCCAAAAATAAATACTTCCACTACCTAATGTGAAATCACCAGCAAGGAAATGATAAAAAAGTGTGCTTTTATTAATTTTCTCTATATACTCTTTCTTCAGGGCTGATAGATTATGTTCATCTTCAGTTGCATTTCCACTTTTTTCTGTTCTGCTGACCGCCATGCCTGCACTTTTCGGAGACGTCCCAACCCACCCCAGTGGAATATACGACATTAGATATTTGTTTTCCAAACTACAAGAAATTGCAGCAAGATTTGCATCCTGAGGATGAGTTACAAACAATTGTCCCTGTTGCTTTTTTTTAGCCTCGTTTATTAAGTTGCGATGAAAAAGTGATGTTGTATACATTTGTGGCAAATCAAAATAACTCAGAGTTAATAGAAGTGCCTTTATAATCTCTAATCTAAAGCTTTTAAGTTTAACAACATCTCTCGCATAATAACTAACAGCAATATCCCCATACAAGTCATTACAACCTTTCCAGAAGAAATACGCCCGTTCCGACATTATCGCTCGCACACCAGCTTTGGATGCCATATCCGTAAGTCGATCGGCCAGAGAGAAAAAATACGGCTGCAGTCCGTCATCCTGCCCAACAAAAATCAACCATTCTCCATGTGCATGAGAGAGTGCCCATTCCCAGTGTTCGGTCATACTCAATTGTTGTTTCGGTTCAATTACACTTATATTCGGGTGAGATGCCACTGTAGATAAGTACTCTTTAGATCCATCCGTGGAATGATCATCACTGATGATCAATTCATAGTCGCTGTAATCCTGATTGATGATTGTGTTCACACACGTAGGGAGATATTTTCCTCCATTTCTTGCGGGTATGATAATTGAGTATTTTGGTTTTTCAGGTTGCATTACACACCACACTTAATCAAACGATACAATTTCACGACAGTTTCTCTCCGGTTAGAATTGATTGGAAGGAGGAAATTTACTATTTTACGTTTTCTAGCTATTTTTCGCTCTTTCGTAAGAATTTGGTTAATGAAGTTCCAATCTGGTTGAATCATTTCTGTATTTATATCCCTCAGTTCACTAATTTCTAGATTAGTGGGAGTGGCTTTAATAATATATTGATATACATACGAATGTGGATCTTCGCAGATATATCTCTTAATACATTGTGAATTCAAACCGATTTTAGCAGAAATATCTGCAATTTTTGCTTCTGAAATGCATATTTTCAAATTGAGGTCGGTAGTAAAATCAACTATGGATTTGTAGGTAAAAAATTTTATATGTGTTCTATCTAGGATGCCTGTATCAGTATATTTGAATTCATTTTGCATAATATTCAATTTTATATCCCCAAAAGATAGATTAGGCAACGATATAATAAAAGAACCTCCAGTATTTAAAAATTTTTTCATTTTTAACATTACTAATTCTGGATTGGTGAGATGTTCGAGCACATCTATCAGACAAATGTAATCAAAAAAATTATAATATTCTTTAAAAAATTCTTCATTTAGATTATTTAAATCAACTTCGAACAAATGTGAAAATACATTAGTTTCTCGTGCAATTTGAATACTAATCGGATCTATTTCCATGCCAATCAGCTCACACTCCTTCTCTTTTTGAAGAAGGACGCCGAAGTCACCGCAAGAACACCCTACATCCAATACTTTCGTTCCAGATTCGATAAAGTTTAATGCGATTATTCTTGCATCATTCTGATAGTTAGTATTTAATTCAACCCTATAAATCTGTGAGCGATTGGAATGATTTATCGAAATATATTCACCTCCATATAAAAAATAATTTTTTTTACCCGCATATTTCTGCAGCCTGCTTGTATCAATACCTTATATATGTTCTCTTGCCATAATATTAATAGCCATTGATTGATACCTCCGCATTTGAATACCTCAAAAACAACATTTAATGCTCAGAAGCCAAGAGTAGTTCATATAACAATAACTCTATTTCTTCACCCATACTGACATAAATAAAAATGAAGGTTATTGACAATGAGGTTGATAGAAGGCGTTAAAATAAAAAAACTATCAGTCATCCCTGACGAACGCGGCTGGCTTATGGAGATCCTGCGCTGTGATGACGATATCTTTCAACAGTTTGGTCAGGTATACTGTACAACCGCCTATCCGGGCGTCGTGAAGGCATGGCATTACCATAAAAAGCAGACTGACAACTTCACATGTATCCATGGAATGATGAAGGTAGCACTCTATGACGCTCGCCCCGATTCACCAACGCATCAAACACTCATGGAGCTATTTATCGGGGAAAAAAACCCGATTCTTGTTAGTGTTCCACCTGGTGTTTACCATGGCTTCAAAGGAATCGGATCAGATACAGCATTCTTTGTCAGCATACCAACGCTGCCATATAATTATAATGAACCTGATGAGTTCCGTTTACCACCTGATTCAGATGAGATTCCATATGACTGGGGGTTGGTGCCCGGGCTTAAACACGGATAGGGGAGAGAGGATCTCATGAAAAACATACTTGTAACCGGCGGATCTGGCTTTATTGGGAGCAACTTCATCCGATATATGTTGAAGCAGCATTCAGGGGTTAGAATTGTTAATCTGGATGTACTGACATATGCAGGTAATCCAGAAAATCTGCGTGATGTTCAAGACCAAATCCGATATACCTTTGTCAAAAGTGACATCTGTGATCCTACAACCGTTGCAAGTGTATTAGAGAATCATCAGATTGATACGATCGTCCACTTTGCAGCTGAAAGTCATGTTGATCGTTCTATTGATGATGGCTCGATCTTCGTCAAAACTAATGTCCTTGGAACCTACACCCTTCTGGATGAGGCTCTGAAAAAGGGTATTAGCAGGTTTATTCATGTTTCAACCGATGAGGTGTATGGCAGTATCAAGGAAGGATCCTTCATTGAGACTGATGACCTTGCCCCATCCAGCCCCTATTCTGCAAGTAAAGCTGGATCTGATCTGCTGGCATTATCATTTTATATTACGCACAATCTTCCAGTCATTGTGACGCGATGTACCAATAATTATGGGCCATATCAGTATCCTGAAAAACTCATTCCTCTCTTTGTGACTAATCTTTTGGATAGCAAGAAGGTACCAATGTACGGAACCGGCATGAATGTACGTGACTGGCTCTTTGTCCTTGATCACTGTCGTGCTATCGATTTTATTCTCATGCATGGTGATATTGGAGAGATTTATAATATCGGTGGTGGTGAGGAGAAGACAAACCTCGAGATCACCCGGATGATACTGGATCTTCTTGGAAAGGACGATTCCTTGATCGAATATGTTGAGGATAGAAAAGGACATGACTTTAGATATTCTTTGGACTTTGGGAAACTCCGATCACTTGGTTGGGAACCAGAGTACAGTTTCGATAACGCTATGAAGGTGACAATCGATTGGTATAAAGAGAATGAATGGTGGTGGCGGCCATTAAAGGAGCGAAACCATTGAATAATGAAAAGGTATTAATTCTTGGTGCATATGGCATGCTCGGATATGATCTCCAGCGTGTCTTCCAGGGGGCCCGATTCTGTAGCCATCGAGAACTCGACATTACTGATGAGAATTCTCTATATGCATATATGAGAGAAGTAAAGCCTGAGTTGATCATCAATGCAGCTGCATTCACGAATGTTGACGGCTGTGAGGATGAGCCAGAGATTGCTTTTGCTGTGAATGGTGAGGCCCTCGAATATATTGCTACATCGTGTCAGGAGTGTGGAGCTCGACTTATTCATTATAGCACAGATTATGTCTTCGATGGTTCACGGTCAGATTATCGGGAATCTGACAAACCCAATCCCATTAATGTATATGGCGAGTCAAAACTCCTAGGTGAAAAAAATATTCGACGATCCATGGAGGATTATCGCATCATCAGAACATCCTGGCTCTTTGGAAAAAATGGAAAGAATTTTGTCGATACAATCCTAAATCTTTCGAAAAAGATGGATGTTGTCAGGGTTGTTGATGATCAGGTGGGAAAACCTACCTATACAGTTGATCTGGCAAAAAAGACTGAAGAGACTATATCATCTGAGCCCGGCATCTATCATATCACCAATGAAGGTATCTGTTCATGGTTTGAGTTTGCCAGGGCATTTGCCCCGAACGTGGTACCTTGCTCAAGTGATGAATTTCCTAGAAAGGCGAAAAGACCTGCACACTCAGTGCTGGTGAATACGAAAACAAGTCCAATGCGTTCCTGGCAAGAGGCATTGGGAGATTATTTAGCTACAATGAAGTGATGTGTGATGAAAGGAATAATTCTTGCAGGAGGGACGGGGTCGCGTCTCTATCCACTGACGAAAGTGACAAATAAACACCTATTACCGGTGTATGATAAGCCGATGATCTGTTATCCCCTCAAGACATTAGTTGATGCAGGGATCAAGGATATAATGATCGTCTCTGGCAGAGGGCATGTTGGCCACTTCCTTGAGCTTCTGGGATCCGGGAAGGAGTTTGGGGTCAGGTTTGCTTATGAAATTCAGGAAGGAGCCGGTGGAATCGCTGAAGCACTCGGTCTTGCTGAAGAGTGGGCTTCCAATGATTCAGTTGCAGTAATCCTTGGTGATAATATATTTCAGGATAATATTCGTCGCGATGTTGAATCCTTTCAATCCGGATCCAGGGTATTTTTAAAAGAAGTGCCTGATGCCCATAGGTTCGGTGTGGCGGAGATCCAGGGAGAAAGAATACTCTCGATTGAGGAGAAACCCAGAGTTCCCAAATCAAATTTGGCTGTGACCGGGCTTTATCTCTATGATGGCGGAGTGTTTGAGATTATCAGAACATTAAAACCCTCGAATAGGGGTGAGCTAGAGATAACTGATGTCAATAATGCTTACATTCAGCTTGGAAAGATGGGTTACTCATTACTGCAGGGCTTCTGGAGCGATGCAGGAACGTTTAACAGTTTATTAAGAGCCAGTATGATTGTTCAGGAGGCAAGGGAAAGAAAGTGATCCGGGGAAAAGAGGTAACAATCATCTCCAATCTTTCTCACCTTTGAGTAACTCTTCAAGAATGCTACCAATTGTTGGATAACTTGAATTATCCAGATATTCTTTCGCAATTACTGAAACGTCCCTTTTCATTTCTTCTGCTAAAGCAGGATCGGTGATAAAAGATCTAACTATGTCCCATAATTCATGATAAGTATTAATTGTCACTATACTGTCACTTAATGAATTTAGGATGGAGGTTTTTTCTTTTCCAGAATGTTTTTTGAAAAAGTCATCATTAATAAATGATATATATGGTTTTTCGCATTTTAATGCATGAACTAATGCAGAGCCAATGTAATTAACACCAATTACCAAATCAGCTTGATCTAATACTGGCTGAAGTTCAGCATCAGTTGGCAATAGATCTTTTAAAACATCCTCACCTAAGGCATTAAAAAGTTCCAATTCTGAGTAGTTTGGATGTACTTTATATTTTATTGATATCTTTTCTTTCAAATCCTCTGGGGGGAAAGAAAAGTTTAGGATCGTATTCATCTGAGTTTTTATATCTTTACTGAGTGGATAGATAAGTGGCTTCTTTGCTCCAGGATAGCTTTTTGTTGTTGGATTAAGAAGAATCAATACTTTTAACACTTTTTCTTGAGATTCTGGATAAATAATTGTTTTCGCTCATTTAATTTTGA
>NPIF01003282.1_pt2 | contig 15026 bp, 10 predicted proteins | sample 8637461 | NCBI WGS metagenome assembly NPIF01 (sample SAMN07420641, study PRJNA396082) | bioreactor metagenome | isolation source: sample BR12 brine-fed electro-methanogenic bioreactor BR | place: Japan: Kochi | collected 2016-12-09
CTCGCGTGATGCGGCTTGGTTTCCAGGAGTCGCACGTCCCTGGTCGTGGCCCTGGCCGCTAGCCGCGGTACCTGACTTGGTAGTAGGCGATCGCGGGGGCTTCTGCGTCGACGTACTGGCCCACGGGTGAGACGCCCAGGGAGACCTCGTCGCCGAAGTCTGGTCGCGTGGCCCTGAAGACCTCGCAGAGGCCGGGGAAGTAGTGTTCCCACTGCAGGTGGATCGCGCCGTTCTCTAGGCGGGTGCACGTGAGCTCCGCGCCGGAGTGCCACATCTCGACGTGCTGGTAGTCGATCTTCGAGTAGGTCATCCACGCGGGGTCGAAGCGCTGGAGACCGCTGCCCGGGATCGTCACCTGCTCGTGCACGCCCTGGCCCTTCGCCTCCGCGTACTGGAGGTAGCGGCGGGCCCAGGCGGCGATGCCGCCGCAGCCTCCCGCGGGCACCGGCTCTCCTTCGAGCACGTCGAGCATCACCGAGTCGGCGGCGACGCAGTCGTCGCTGACGATCAGGCAGTTTGGCCACTCGCCGCCCCAGAGTTTCCAGGGGTAGGGCCTGTGCCCGAAATTCGAGCAGGCGTTGCCGTAGAGCAGGTCGCCCACGGTGAGCGCCGTCTTCTGCGCGAGGGAGCGCACCGACGGGTCCCCGGCCACGACGGGGGAGCCCATGATGTCGGCGAGGACCGACGCCTCGGGCACGTCGTTGTAGAGGTAGGGGTGCATGTTGCCGGCACCGGAGATCGTGCCGAGGTGGTTCTTGTAGCCGAGCGTGACGTTGGCCTGGCTGTGACGCTTGACGATGGGCACGTTGACCAGGTAGTCCGCTTCCCGCGCGACGCGCTTGATCTCGGTGTCGGGCGGCGGGCTGTTGTACGCGCTGTCCCAGGTGACGTGGGTTCGCGGGTTGTAGGCGCGGGCCCGGGAGGCGCCGCCGTCCTTGACGTCGAAGGTGTTGTAGTGGACGTCGGGGTAATAGGCCTCGACCTTCTGGCGGAACCAGGTGGCGATGAAGCGGGGCAGGCCGCTGTCCGTCGCGTCGAAGATCGCGCAGTTCGAAGAGCGTCCACCGGCCTCGACGAAGCCGCGGATGACGGCGATGACCGGCTCCGGGATCGCGTCGATGATGTCGCCCGCGCCGTCGCTCGAGTGCGTCGCGTTGTTGCAGTTGATCTTGATCGCGAGGCGCCGGGTCTCCGGCGACTCGAGCGCGAACACCTGACTCCAGGCGTCCGCGGCGCCGCCCTTGAGCGTCTTCACGGCCTCGTCGAGCATGACGAAGACGGCGTCCTGGTCGACGTGGTTCCGGTAGCCGACTCCGGTCGGGTCCGGGCAGCGCGCAGCCATCGCGTGGTGGACGTGCACGACCCGGGGAAGCGGGCCCGCCTCGGGGGCGCCGAGGGCGGTGCGAGAGACGACGAGCGGAGTGGCCGCGACCCAGGCGGAGCGGCGCAGAAACTCCCTTCTACCGACACTTTGCGTCATGGGGGGCGATCTCCTCTCGGAGCCTATACGGCGAGGCCGAAAAGGGGGCAAGCGAAAGCCCGCGAGGCGGGTTGCCCGGCCCTGGGGGCTGTGCCATCGTGTCTGTCCCCCATCCGCCACGGCTCTGCGCATTTAGCCCCTTTTCGGGGCTGAGGCTCGCCGGCTCAGTGGCACCCCGAGGGGCTCTGTGCCCCGCTGTCTGCCAAGGGAGTCCAATTGCGATGAGCACCCGATCCTGGGAAGAGTCTTGCCGCGCCCTCGAGGGCGATTTCGAGCACTGGGAAAAGACCAAGGACATCGTCGATCAACTGATCGACCTGATGCTGAACTATCGGCAGTCGGGACATCCCGGCGGCTCGCGTTCCAAGGTCCACGCGTTCCTCACCCTCTTGCTCTCGGGCGCGATGCGCTGGGACATCCGCCACCCCGACAAGGCCTTCGCGGATCGCTTCGTGCTCGTCGCCGGGCACACGGTGCCGATGGTCTACGCGGCGCTGGCCGCGCTCAACGAGGCGCTGCGCCTGCGCTACGCCGAGACCGGTGACGAGCGTTACCTCGTGGACAACGCGGAACGCTGGCAGCTCACCTGGGAAGACCTGCTGACTCTGCGGCGCCGCGGCGGCCTCGCCGGTCACGCGGAGTTCGAGGGCAAGACGCTCCTGTTCAAGTGGAACACCGGCCCGACGGGGCACGGCTTCCCGCCGGCTCTCGGCCAGGCGATGGCGCTCAAGCGCGCCGGCGCCGGCGACGTCCGCGTCTTCGCGCTCGACGGCGAGGGCGGCCTGACGGCCGGCGGCACACACGAGTGCCTGAACAGCGCCTGGGGCCTCGGCCTCGACAACCTGTATCTGCTCGTCGACTGGAACGACTACGGCATCGACTCCCGCGCCGCCTCCGAGGTGGTGTACGGCACCCCGCACGACTGGATCGGCTCGCACGGCTGGCGCGTCTTCGGCGCCGACGAGGGCATGGACTGGGCTCCGGTCTCGCGTGCGCTGATGCAGGCGGTGTGTGATCCCGACGCCGGCCAGCGCCCCGCCGCGGTGTGGTTCAAGACGCGGAAGGGCCGCGAGTACGGCAAGTTCGACTACGCCTCCCACGGAGCGGCGCACAAGCTGAACAGCCCCGAGTTCTGGGAGACGAAGCGGCCGTTCCAGGAGCGCTACGGCGTCACCTTCGAGGGCTTCGGCGAAGCGGCTCCCGGGGATGCCGAGGCGATCGCCGAGCAGGCGCGGCGGAACATGGAGATCGTGGTCTCCGTGATGAAGGACGACCCGGAGCTCACGCGCTACCTCGCCGACCGTCTCGTCGAAATCGGCGAGAGCGTGCCGGAGCTTCCCGGCGGCCTCTCGCTCGACCTCGGCGCGAACCCTTGGAAGGACCCCGAGCTCACCGACTTCGAGAACTACCCCGAAGCGATGTGGGTTCGCCCGGGCGACAAGGCGCCGAACCGCAAGGCGCTCGCGACCTGGGGCTCGTGGGTCAACGAGTGGTCCCGCAAGAAGTACGGACGCCCGCTCTTCCTCGCGATGTCCGCGGATCTCGCCGAGTCGACGAACATCGCCGGATTCGCGAAACCTTTCGCGGGTGACGAGGGCTATGGCGTCTACGAGCGCGCGAAGAACCCCGACGGCGTGCTGCTGCCGCAGGAGATCACCGAGTTCTGCAACGCGGGGATGACGGTGGGCATCGCCTCCCTCAATCTCTCGCAGGCGCCCGAGCAGGAGTGGGACGGCTTCGGCGCCGCCTGCTCGACCTATGGCTCGTTCAGCTATCTCAAGTACGGGCCGATGCGCCTCTACTCCCAGCTCGCGCAGGACTGCGACTTCAAGGTCGGCCCCGCGATCTGGATCGCCGGGCACTCCGGCCCGGAGACGGCCGAGGACTCGCGCACCCACTTCGGTGTCTTCGCCCCCTCGGTGACGCAGCTCTTCCCCGAGGGCCATGTCGCCGACCTCCACCCATGGGAAGCCAACGAAGTGCCCGTCGCGCTCGCCGCGGCGCTGCGCGCCGGCTACCCGATCATCGCGCTGCACCTGACGCGCCCGGCGGTGCCGATCCCGGACCGCGCGGCGCTCGGCCTCGGCTCGCACTTCGGGGCGGCCCGCGGCGCCTACGTCCTGCGCGACTACCGCGCGGGCGAGGCGAAGGGCGGCACTGTGATCGTGCAGGGGACGACGGCCACCGCCAATCTCATCGCGGCCCTGCCGGAGCTCGATCGGCGCGGCCTGAACGTCAAGATCGTCGCGGCAGTCTCGCCGCAGCTCTTCGCCAAGCAGGACGCGGCCTATCGCGAGAGCGTGCTCTCGCCGGCCGACCGCCTCGACGCGATGGGCATCACCAACCGTGCCAAGGACACGATTCGACGCTGGATGGCGCACGACCAGAGCCTTCGCTACACCCTCTCCGCCGATTGGGACGATCGCTGGCGGACGGGCGGCTCGGTGGACGACGTCGTCGAAGAGGCCCAGCTCAGCGTCGATCACATCGCGGACGGCATCGAGCGCTTCGTCAAGGAGCGTGAGAGCCGGCTCGCCGACATCCAGGATCAACTCGCCGCTGCCAGGGGGTAGGGCGGGAGGTTTGCACATGCCTGAGCTCAGTCGCCGTACGTCAGAACTTGGAACCGAGAACGCCTTCGTCGTCCTGGGCGAAGTCAACGCGCTGATCGCGGAGGGGAAGGAGGTGCTCTCCTTCTGCATCGGTCAGCCCGACTTCGTCACGCCAGACAACATCCGCAACGCCGCGATCAAGTCGATCCAGGATGGCAAGACGGGCTACACCCCGTCGCCGGGTATCCCGGAGCTGCGTGCCGCGGTCGCGAAGGAGCTCGGCGATCTCCGCGGGCTCGAGCTCAGCGCCGACGACGTCGTCGTCGCGGCGGGCGCGAAGCCGTTCAACGGCTACACCATCCAGACGGTGACCGACTACGGTGTCGGCCACGAGGTCATCTTCCCGAACCCCGGCTTCCCGATCTACGAGTCGCAGATCAAGAGCAACGGCGCCGTGCCGGTGCCGCTCTACCTGCGTGAGGACCGGGCGTTCGCGTTCGATCCGGCCGAGCTCGAGGAGAAGATCACCGAGAACACGCGCCTTCTCATCCTCAACACGCCGCACAACCCGACCGGTGGGATCCTGACCAAGAAGGACCTCGAGGAGATCGCCGCGATCCTGCGCAAGCACCCGCAGGTCTGGGTCTACGCGGACGAGATCTACAGCCGCCTCGTGTACGACGGCGCGTTCGCGTCGATCGCCTGCGAGGAGGGGATGCTCGAGCGCACGATCATCGCCGACGGCGTCTCGAAGACCTGGGCGATGACCGGCTGGCGCATCGGCTACGCGGTCAACAAGACCCTCGCGCCGCACCTGACGCGCTGGGTGACCAACACCGAGTCCTGCGCTGGGCACCCGAACCAGTACGCCGCCCTCGAGGCCATCTCCGGCCCGCAGGACGACCCTAACGCGATGAAGAAGGTGTTCCACGAGCGCCGCGACCTGATCGTCGGCCTGCTCAACCAGGTGCCGGGCATGAAGTGCCTCAGCCCGGGTGGCGCGTTCTACGTCTGGCCGAACGTCACCGAGACCTGCAAGCTGACCGGCATCGCGGACTCCGAGGAGCTGCGCAAGCGCCTGCTCCACGAAGCCGGCGTCGCCGTCCTGGCCGACATCCACTTCGGCCCGCGCGTCCCGAACGAGGGGCAGCACATCCGCCTGAGCTACGCGGCCTCGAACGAGGACATCGAGCGCGGCTGCGCGGCGGTCAAGGCATTCGTCGAGGCGAACCTCAAGTAGCGCTTCGTACGATGAGATGGACCCGGCGGGCGAGCTTCGGCTCGCCCGTCGTCGTTGTGGGGCGCAAGGTGAGGGGACTGCCGATCTCAGCGCTCGAGTATCCATGCGGTCCCGGAGATCGGCTGTCCCCGGCAGGAAAGGGCGGTCACCGCTGGGGCGCGCTCGTCCTTCGCTACGATTCGCGCTTCCTGCCGGGGACAGGCACCCGCTGAGCTTTTCGCTGCGACGTGTTTCGCAAGGCGGGTGCCAGTCCCCTCTCGACTCCGTCCCCTCTCGACTCCGTCCCCTCTTGCGCCGTCCCCACTCTTGCCGTCCCCCCTCGTGCCCGTCTTCGGGCGCTCGTCGCTGCCTCGTGGACGAGACACCCTCGAGGCTGGCTGGCGTGTTATCGTGGTGCGCCCATCCGGGCAGAAGGTGGTCCGCGATGCCGTCGAAGGTCTTGATTCTCAATCGCCATTCGGGGACGAAGGGCCTGCAGGTGCGGCTCGGACGTGCCGTCGAGAAGCTCGGGGTGCGTGAGGAGCTCGCCCGCGTCGAGACCGCGAATGCGGAGGAGGCCGTGGCGGCCGCGCGTGCGGCGGCGCTCGACGGGGCGCGCCGCGTGATCGTCGCCGGCGGCGACGGCTCGGTGCAGGCCGTCGTACGCGGGCTCGTCTCGACCGACGTGCCGGAGGGCGAGCGCCCGGAGCTCGGGATCGTCCCGGCGGGGCGGGGCAACGACCTCGTGCGCAACTACGGGATCCCCTTCGAGCCGGAAGAGGCGCTCGGCGTCGCGCTCGGCTCGAGCAAGACCGCGCCGCTCGATGTCGGCCTCGCGTTGATCGACGGGGCGCACCACGTCTTCGTCAACGCGCTCGGCATTGGCTTCGACGGCGAGGTCGCGATCCACTCGCGCAGCGTGCCGCTCGGCGGGCTCGGCGCGTATGCCGTCGGGATCGCGCGCACCTTCCTCCGTGGCGCCTGGCCATGGCACCTCGACGGCGAGATCGACTCGAAGTCGATCGACCTGGATGTCACCCTGCTGTCGATCGGCAACGGCGGCACGACCGGCGGCGGCTTCCAGCTCACGCCGGGGGCGGAGCCGGGCGACGGGAAGCTCGACGCCTGCGTGATGGGCGCGCTCGGGCGCGCCGGGATCGTGAACGTGCTCCCCCGCGTGAAGAAGGGGACCCACACCGCGAACCCGAAGGTCTCGCTCTCGCGGTTCCGCACCTTCGGCGGGCGCTTCGATCCGCCGATTCCGATTCACGCGGACGGCGAGATCCTCGCGGAGGCGGCGACGGTCGTCCACGTCACCCTCGAGGCTTCCGCGCTGCGCGTCGTTCGCCCCTGACGAGAAACGGCCCGCCCCGAAGGGCGGGCCGCGTCGAACTCAACGCAGCGGGCTCAGCCTTCGCTGGGCAGCTCGAGGTTCGAGCCGTCTTTCGCCGAAGCGAGCTTGAGCATCCACGCGAAGCCGAGGCCGAGGATGCCGAGGGCCGCGAACATCAGGATCGTCTGGGTGTAATCCAGTGGCGCGAGCACTTGGTACGTGAAGTGCTCGTTCATCGGAAGTTCGAAGACGCCGTTCACACGATCCGTGACGACTCCGGCGAGGATCGGGAACAGCCACAACCCGAAGTTCTGGATCGAAGTCATCAGGCCGTATGCTGTTCCAAGCCGTTTCTCTTCCACGATGAGAGCGACGGCGGGCCACATTGCGGCTGGAACCAGCGAGAAGGCAATCCCGAGCACGAACATCGCGACGTACGGCGTGACCGCCGTCAGCGAGAGCGTCAGGTGTGTGACGAACAACAAGGCGGAGCCGAGAACCATGAGGCTCGCCCTGCGGCCTCTTCGATCGACGAAGAACCCGAACAGCGGGGTGAAGAGAATCGTGCCCCAGATGATCGAACTCGTGAGGGTTCCCGCCCACTCCAGCGACACTTCGAACTTGTTGTACAAGAAGTCGGGGCAGAACGATTGGAACGGGAACACCGCCGAATAGAAGGTGACACAGAGTAGGCAGATCGCGATATACGAGCGATTCCGTAGCAGGGCGAAGACATCGCGCAGGCGGAAGACCTCGTCCGCCGCGAGCTTCTCGGCCTCGCTCGGCCCACCGCCGATCTTCTTGTCGTAGATCGCGTAGACGACGAAGAGCACGACGCCGATGCTCATCAACATGCCGGCGACCCAGATTGCGGTCGTCCATCCCGTCTCCGCCTTGATGAGGATCGGAGAGGCGATCAGTGCGACCGCTGTGCCGATGCGCGCGATCGCGAGGTTGATCGCAAACGCAAACGCGAGCTCCTTCCCCTTGAACCACTTCGCGATCACCTTGTTGATGACGACGATGCTCGTCTCGGCGCCGAGCCCGAAGAGCAGGCGGCCGAGGATCATCATCTTCACCTCGGGTGAGTAGTCGGTGAGGAAGGAGCCGAAGAAGCGAGCGAGGCCGCTGTCGCGGTACACCTCGGTCGTTCCGAACGCCGTCAGCAGGACGCCGAGCGCGCAGAAGAGCGTGAACCAGAAGCCGGTCTTCCGGATGCCGAAGCGGTCGAGGAAGATCCCGCCGATCACCGTCATCCCGAGGAAGGTGTTCGGGAAGGCGTAGAATCCGACGATCAGTCCGTACTCGGTCGAGGTGATCCCGAGTTCGCTGTTCAGAACGGACTTGATCGAGGAGAGCGCGTCGTAGGCGTAGTAGTTCACGCCCATGACCGTGCTGATCAGAAGGAGCAGACCCCAGCGGATCTTCCAGCTATGGTCCGACGGTTTCGCGACCGGCGCAGCGTCCATGAAAGCCCTCGTACGGGTTTGGGGGAGGCGGGAGTGTAGCACGGGGGCGCGTGGGCGCCGGGAGGCGCCGCGCAGCCCCTGCCACCGCGCTCGCGAGTGGTCTCGGCAGGGCGACGAACGCGCCGATCACCGCAGCAGAGAGAGATCCACAGCGCTCCTGCGCAGTACCCGCTCGGCGCGCGCGTACGCTCGCTCTTCACCCATCTCCTTGGCCGTGAGGGCGAGCATCATCCAGGCGTCGAGGCGGTTGTTCTCGCCGTTGAGGGTCACCTTCCAGAGGAACTCGTAGGCTTCCTTCGTTCGGCCGCTCAACCGCAGCCAGCGCGCCTCGACCGTCTGGAGGCGTTCCCGTTGCCACGCACCCTTGAAGATCGCGTCTGCGTGCTCCTCGGCTTCGTCGAGGACGCTCCTGGCCTCGTCGATCTGCCCTCGGTCGAGGTGGATCGTCGCGAGTAGTCCCAGCACGCGCGTGTGGTTGTAAGCGCGTTCGCGCTCGCTGAGGACCGACTGGTCTGCCTCGCGCCAAGAGTCGATCAGGGCGAGCGCGCCATCGATGTCCCCGTCGCCCCAGGCTTCTGTCGCTGCGTCCGCGAGGCGGTAGGCTTCCCATTTCTTCGGTTGGACGACACGGGCCAGGGTGGTTCCCAGGCTATTGAGAAAGAGAGACTTCGGTTCGTCGGCGACGCGGATCGTCACCGTACTCTCCTCGCCGCGAATGAAGATGCGCCCCTTGTACTCCTCGCGTTCTTCATCTTCGAACAGGACCTTGAACGGGACGGAAAGCGGTGTTTCTTCGATCTCGGCTACCGTGAACCGCTTCACGCCGAGATCGACACGTCCGTCCTCGCGGCGCACGAAACGGGGACACTGCCGCCTGGCTGGTCGTTGCTTGACCGTGACCGTCGTCTCCCATTGGCCGCCGACTCGTTGGAAGACGGAGGGCCCGGAGCCGACGTCTTCATCCTCCTCGTCCTCTTCCTCTTCCTCGCTCTCTCCCTCGCCCTCTCGCTCTCCGCCCTCCTTCTCCTCTTCCTCCTTCTTGCGCGCACGCTCTTCTTCCCCCGTCTCGAAGAACGGGTCCTCAACGATCGGCACGGCGCGACCGTAAACGTAGCGCTGGTTAAATCCGTCGAGATTCGTGCGGCTGAGCTTCGCGAGCGCCTCGAGGAAGTACTCGGTGGAGATGCGCATGCCAGGCGTGTTCTGCACGAGGTACTCGAGGTGCGAGAGGAAGGGGTCCTCGCCGAGCTGTTGCGCGAGCATGTCGACGACTTTGCCGCCCTTGACGTAGACGATGTCGTCGTAGCAGTTGCAGACCGACGAGTTCAGGCGTTGGCCGAGCACGAGAGGGCCGACGTCCTCGCGGTCGACGCCGACGCGTACGGTACGCCCGAGATCGCGTGACCAGCTCCCGAGGGGGTCGATGTAGCTACCGTCGTTGAGCTTCTCGAGCATCTCCTCGATCTCGTCCTCATCGAGACGAAGCCGCCACCGTTTGAGAATGGCCATGAGGTCTTCCATGCGGAAGCCCTCCCGCTTGAGCATGATGCGCGAGAAGGTGCGCGAGGCGTACTCGGCGATCCCTTCGGAGAGCCACGCGTCTCTGTCGCTCTCCGGGACGAGCATATTGCCCCACCACTGGTGCGCGAGCTCGTGCGCGAGCACGGAGCGGTAGTCGCGGAAGCCGTACCAGTAGTACAAACCGCCGCCCGAGAGTTCGCGGCCCGTGAAGGTGACGAAGCTGAGCAGTCCTTGGGAGTACTCGTCGTCGGTGGTCACGACGGTGAGGTGATCGAGCGGGTACTTTCCGAACATCTGGGGCAGGAAGTGCATCGCCGCGATGACTTGCCGCGCGAGAAGCTGCCGGTCGCTGTCGGCCATCCAGCGCGTCGATCTCGAACTTGCGACGGTGATCTCCACGCCGTTGTGCTTGGCGCGCACCATCTTGAACTTGCCCATCCGGAACCCGACACCGAAACAGGGGAACTCGAGCTTGCGTTCCTCCCAGCGCCCCTCCTTCGTCTCGCCGGAGTTCACGATGCGGCCCGAGCCGAGCAGGTCGAGCTTCTTCGGGTATCGGTAGTGCATCGAGTAGGGGGCGAGGTCGGTGCGTCCCGCGTGGGGATACCAGTAGACGGCGGTGCGCGCCGCGTAGTCGCCGGAGTCGCGCTTCATCAGCTCCTTGCCGCCGTGCTCGAGGACGAGCTCGTGACGGCTGAGCGCGGCCTTGGCCTCGGCGAGCTCGACGACGACCATCGAGCCGTGCTGCGAGAAGGACAGCGAGCGTCCTTGGTCATCTTTGGCGGAGCTGACCGAGATGCTGCTCGACACGTTGAGCACGACGCTGCGCGTGTCGTCGCGGGCCGTCTGCAGCTCGATGCGTGTCGAGCCGCCCACGTCCTGGCCCCGCCGCCCGATCTCCACGTCGATGTGATAGCGCTTCGGCTCGACGTCGCGGTGGCGGGTCCCAAGATCCTGGGCGGACCAGACGTTCCAGTAACCATCGGGGTAGTACAAGCCCGCGAGCGCGCTCGAATGGAACTCGTTCAGGAGATACCTGCGGTACTTCTTCTTGTCGTCGATGCTCAGTTCGTACGGATGCAGGCGCGCGATCTCGAACGCGCGCACCTCGAGAGGGTCGATGCGGACGAGCAGATGTCCCGGTAGCTCGTCCTTCCCCCCCAGCACGCCGGCCTCCGTCGGGAGCCAGGCCGCGAAGGGAGGCGTGTCCATGTTCGGCTGGAGCGCGGCGAGCAGGAGCAAACTCGGGGTGCGGGCGCGAGAGCGTCCCTTGCTGGCCATCCAGGCCGCGAACTCTTCCTCTGCTTTCTTCCTGAGCGACTTGGCCGGTGTGGCCGCGCTGCCCGCAGCGGCGAGCGCCGCTGCGAGCGCGGAGTCGCCGATCGCAAACACGGCGCGGTCGGTGTCGAGAGCGACGTCGGGGTTCTGGATGAAGAGCTCGAGCTGCTGCGTCTCGAGAGGGTCCTCGGGCGCGTAGCGGAGCGTGGTCTCGCCGAGAAAGACGAACTCGCGCGGCGTCCCGTCGAGAACCGTCCCTGGAAAGAGCGTTCCCCGAACGAGGCGAAGCTCGCCGTCTGGTACCGGGACGGAGAAGGGCTCGGTGATCGCGCGGGCTTCTCCGCTCAGCGCGGCGCTCTCCATCTCCTTCGAGAGCGTGTCGAGCGAGGCGCCCAGGCAGAAGAGCGGCGCGGCCAGAGCGACCGCGAGGACGGCGGCGAGACGACGGACCGTGTGATGGCGCATGGAGGCCCCCCCTCCGGCAACCTCGGTGGGGGCGAGGTCACCAGGGCCATCATACGAAAGTCACGAGGAGGTCGTCCATCGTGCGGGTTTGACGCTGCTTCCCGCGGTCGATAACCTCGCCGCGGCTCCCAAAATGAAGGTGCGTTCACCATGAGCGAAACGGCTGGCGGCGACAAGAGACCGAAAATCCTCGAGGCGGCGATCCGCGTGTTCTCGAGCCACGGCTTCCACGGCGCGACGATGGCGATGATCGCGCGCGAGGCCGGTGTCGCAGCCGGGACGCTGTACCTCTACTTCGAGGGCAAGGAAGCGCTGATCGGCGCGCTCTACCTCGAGTTCAAGGGGAGCGCGTTCGATGAGGTGTTGAAGGACTACCCGGCGGAGGGATCGGCCCGCGCTCGTTTCGAGCACCTTTGGACCCGCCAGCTCGCGGTCTATCGCCGGCGCCCCGAGGTCTTCCGCTTCCTCGAGCAGTTCCAGCAGTCGCCGTTCCTCGACGACGCGGCGCGGGAGCTGACCCAGCGCTACTACGGTGTCTTTTTCAAGCTCCTCGAAGACGGGCTGCGTGAAGGTGTGCTCCGTCCGCTCGACCCGATGGTCGCGGTCGCGCTCTGCGGCGGGGCGATCCCGTTCCTCGTCAAGGCGGAGCTCGACGGGCGCATCGTGCTCGACGAGGCGACGATCGCCGCAGCCTGCGACGGTAGCTGGCGCGCGATCGCGGTGTGAGCCTTGCTCGTCATTCGATGCGCGGCGTGTCGCCGCAAACTCTGGCGTTACCAGAAGATCGGCAAGGGTGCTCTTCTGCGCTGCCACAAGGCGCGCATCGACCGCGTGTGGCACCTCGAGGTGGTCGACGGCAAGGCGGTCTGTGCGTGTGGGCAGGTGATCGGCATCGACAAGGACGGGCACTTCCGCATGGTCGCGCGCGCGTTCACCGCCGCAGGAACGAAACAGCACGGATGAGTACGGGCGTGGGCGGCGGGCTTTCCCTTGACAGGGTGGGGGCTCCGCCGTATCTCTAGCGGCTGCAAAGGGATGGGCACTCGGGTGAGCGAGGAGCGGCTGCGGCGCGCACCCCACCCGAGTCTCGGTGCGTGGAGGCCAAGGTGACTCTGGAGGCGGTGCGCGAGACGTTGGTGCGTCTCGTCATCAAGAACTCTCGGCTCGAGCTGTCGGCCGTTGGCGACGAGCAGGAGCTGAACTTCGATCTCGGCTACGACTCTCACGCACTGCTCAATTTGCTCCTCGACATCGAGGACGCGTTTGGCGTCGAGGTGCCGCCGGAGCAGGTGCCGGAATACGTCGGCATTCGATTCGAGCGCCTCGTCGCGCTCGTCCACGAACGTCGCACCGCGGGGGACAGGGCGTGAAGGTCGCGATCGTCAGGGATGGGGCCCCCGAAGGGCTCGACGCATTGGCCGGTGAGGTGCGCGCGCTGCTCGCGGCGGACGGGCACGAGGTGCACGACGCGGTGCCCGAGGGCGTCGATCTCGTGCTCAACCTCTCGAGCGTCGACGGCGCTCGTGTGAACTACATCCGCGAGAACCCGTCCATCTTCGTCGCGAGCCTCTTCGACAGCCCGGCGGAGGCGCGCTGGGACGACGACGCCGAGCTCAAGCGGCAGACCTACGCGGCGCTGGTCAAGACGATGTCGAACGTCGTCGTGCACCGAGTCGGCGCGGAAGGGCAGGCGGCACGGGCGCACTTCATGACGCCCGAGCTCGGCTTCCGCACACGCTCCGCCGACGAGAGCCTCGCGCAGGGGATCGTCGACTACGTCGCGCCGCTCGCCTCCTCGCGCATGGTGATCCGCAATCGCCTCGACGAAGACCTCCCCGAGGAGCTCTGGGCGGACGGTGACGCCACCTCGCGCGCGGTCGCGGCCTACGGGCGCCGCCTCGCCGAGATGAAGCTCCTGCCGAACGTCTTCGACATCCGCGAGATCCTGAGCGAGCGCGATCTGCGCTTGATGATGAAGCTCTTCGGGCTCAAGCAGCTCTCGTACGGCAACCTCTCCGCGCGGCGCGATGCGTCGAGCTTCTGGATGTCGGGCCGCGGCGTGAACAAGGCCGACCTCCGCCGCATCGGCAGCGACCTCCTCTTGGTCAAGGGCTACGACGCGAGCACGCAGACGATGCTGCTCTCCGTGCCGCCGGGCACCGACGAGACCTCGCGCGTGTCGGTCGACGCGATCGAACACTTCAAGATCTACAGCGCGGTGCCGGAGATCGGCGCGATCGTGCACATCCACGCCTGGATGGACGGCGTGCCCGCCACGCTCCAGAGCTGGCCCTGCGGCACGGAGCAACTCGCGGACGAGGTGCTCGCGCTCGTGCTCGGCTCCGAGGACCCGGCCCATGCCGTCGTCGGACTCAAGAATCACGGCCTGACGATCACGGGCAGCTCGCTCGAGGAGATCTTCTCCCGCATAGAAGGGCGCTTGCACCAGAACGTTCCGGCCATCGAGTAGGCCCTGCCCGAGAGAGGGGACGAAGTCATGCCGAACACCCGCACCATGGTCGAGCTCGTCGATCGGCTGCGCGACGCCGATCCGGCGCACGGGCTGATCCTCGTCGACGCGCGCGGGCGAGAGCTCGAGTACTCGTGGGCGGCGTTCCACGGCAAGATCCTCGCGCACGCCGCGTGGCTGAGGACCCAGGGCATCGCGCAGGGCGACCGCATCGTCGTGTGCCCAACGAACGACCCCGACGTGCTCGCGAGCTTCCTCGCGCTGCTCTACCTCGGCGCTGTGCCGCTCTCTGTCAGCGGCGCGCAGCTCGGCCAGGCGCCGGGCAGCCAGCTCCCCTTCATCGCCGAGCTCGTCAAGTCGACGGGCGCGTCGGGCGTGTTCACGCAAGGCGAGATCGTCTCGGGCAACGACGAGCGCGCCCTGATCGCGCCGGAGCTGCTCGTCGATCTCGTGCCCTCCTCGATCGACAGCGAAGAGGCGCCCCCGGAGCTCTCGCCGGCGGAGGTCGACGAAGACGATCTCGCGTTCGTCCAGTTCTCCTCGGGTAGCACCTCGCGCCCGAAGGGCGTGCGCGTCACGCACAGGAACGCGATTGGCAACATCCGCATCCTCGGCGAGTGGGGCGAGCGCGGGCCCGAGGACGGCATCGTCTCGTGGCTGCCGCTCTACCACGACATGGGGCTGATCGGCGGGCTCTTCTCGTGCATGTGGCACCGCACGCGGCGCCTCGTGCTGATGAACCCGATCCGTTTCCTGATGAAGCCGATCACCTGGCTCGAGTGGATCACGAAGACGAAGAGCCGCGTCACGGTCTGCCCGAACTTCGCGCTCGACCTCTGTACCGACCGCATCACCGAAGAGCAGCTCGACGAGCGCGGGGTCGATCTCTCCGTACTCGATCTGTTCTACGTCGGCGCCGAGCCGGTGCGCCCCTCTTCCGTGCAGCGCTTCGAGGAGAAGTTCGCGCGGTGGGGGATGCAGAAGAGGGTGATCCACCCTGTCTACGGGCTCGCCGAGGCGACGCTGATCGTGACGGCGCCTGAATACCGCTCGGAGATCGTCACGCGGCAGGTCGACGGCATCGAGGTGCCCTCGGTCGGCTACCCGCTCGGCGACTTCAAGGTGCGCATCGTCACCGAGAACGGCGCGGACGCGGCGGCGGACGAGATCGGCGAATTGTGGCTGCGCGGGACGCCGGTCACGCGGGGGTACCTCGACGAGAGCACGAACGGCGAGCTC
>NPIF01001322.1_pt1 | contig 15020 bp, 15 predicted proteins | sample 8637461 | NCBI WGS metagenome assembly NPIF01 (sample SAMN07420641, study PRJNA396082) | bioreactor metagenome | isolation source: sample BR12 brine-fed electro-methanogenic bioreactor BR | place: Japan: Kochi | collected 2016-12-09
ACAGAAAAACTGACACACAATCCCCAAAAAAGCTTTCTATCTTAAGTTGGATAACTCTATATTACAATTGGTGGATGCAAATAAATGGAGAAAACAATGGCAGTTCATAATATGCAATTTACAGCAGTTCCCCCCATGCAGATCGATATTAAAAAGAAATATAAAGTGATCGTGAAGATGGAAAAAGGTGGAGAATTCACCATCAGCCTTTATCCAAAGCAGGCTCCCATCACCGTCAACAGCTTTGTCTTCCTGGTGCGTAAGGGCTATTTCGATGGTGTGACATTCCACCGTGTGCTCGATGGTTTTGTCGCTCAGGGCGGCGATCCCACCGGAACAGGCGCGGGCGGACCTGGATATGAGTTCGAGAACGAGGATTCAGAATTGAAATTCGATAAGGTTGGCGTGGTTGCTATGGCGAATGCCGGGCGTGACACCAATGGCTCCCAATTTTTCATCACCTACACCCCGCTGCCCCATCTGGATGGCGGCTACACCATTTTCGGACAGGTGACCGATGGCATGGATGTCGTCAATGGCATCACCCGCCGCGATCCCAGCAAACGCCCCAATTTCACCGGGGACGTGATGGAGAAGATGACCCTGGTCGAAGAAGACTAAGGACACTCTTTCTTAATAAAATTGCCGGGAGCATGTATGTGCTCCCGTTTTTTATGGAGTATTTTGTTCTTGGGGAAAATTTCATGTTTGATTTATTGTGCAATGAGTTATATGCATTACTTACACCGATTCGAGTGGTTTATATACCAAATCAATTGCAAGATGCAAAATACCGTTCTACTAGTTTTATGATTGCAATAAACCCCTCAACTTTCCAGGCAGCACGACCAATAAATAACCCGTCAATGTTTGGTTGTTTGATCAATTCTAGGGCATTATTCTGATTTACACTACCGCCATACAGAACTGGAATATTATGAGCTAGATCTTCTCCCATTTCCTGAGTTATTGTTTCTTTTATGAAACCCTGCATTTCATTGGCAAATTCAGGTGATGCAGGTGTTCCATGTTCACCAATTGCCCAAACTGGTTCATAAGCAAGAATAAGTTGTTGTTTATCTCTTAGTTGAATTCCATCAAGTGCAAAAATCACTTGTTTTGTCAGAATATCAGAACTGATACCTTTTTTCTTTTCTTCAGCAGAATCACCGATACAGACTAAGGGTAGTAGGTCTTGTTGTAAAGCGGCTTTGACCTTTAGGTTAACAGTGTGATCGGATTCACCGAAATTTGCCCTTCTTTCGGAATGTCCTAATTCGACCATATTCCCACCGGCATCTTTGATCATAAGTGGGGATATCTCGCCAGTAACCGCCCCCTTTTCCTGCCAGTGCATGTTCTGAGCTGCAACATGAATATCTACTTCTTTGAGTATCTCGCTGACATTTGAAATTGCTGTGAATGGTGGGCAAATAAAGAGGTTGGATTTGGGACTTTCATCTTTGATGAAAGCTTCTAGCTTTTTTGCATAATCTTTGGCTTCTGGTAGCAAATGATTCATCTTCCACCCAGTCCCAATCCAATATTTTTTTGTCATGTGAAGGCCTATCTCTAGCTTTTATTTAATAAACGAAATTTGTTGTCAATATTATTGATTTTTTCTACTTTGCGAGTCGATCGACCTCCTGCAAAGTCATTATTAAGCCATATATCAATCAGATATTTTGCCGTTTCGGGACCCGTGGTTAGAGCACCAATTGTGATGATCTGAGCATTATTGCTCTTTCGTGATCGTTCTGCGGAATATGGGTCATATACTTGAGCGGCCCGTACTCCTGGAACTTTGTTTGCTACAATAGCCATCCCAATCCCAGTACCGCAAATCAGAATACCTCTTTCACATTGTCCTTCGGCAACGGCTAATGCAACTTTTTCTGCTACATCTGGATAATCTACAGGATCGTTAGAATACACGCCAAGGTCAATAACATCCTCGATAGGGATCTCTTCATGGTTGATTAGATATTCCTTGATGGTTTCTTTTAAATTTAATGCGATCTCATCACAGCCGATTGCTATTTTCATCATATTACTCCTTCGTTAAGGTTTGCTCCACAAATTCGGCGCAAAATTTCAAGATTAAAACCATAGAAATGGCACCAGGGTCAGCATGTCCAAGCGAACGCTCACCCAATGTTTTTGCTTTCCCGGTTGTTGCTATATATTGTTTTGTTTGTTCTTTACCATTTTCTGCTGCTGTCGCAGCTTTCTTTGTTATTTGAATTAGGGATTGGTTGGAACATTCCTTGGCTGCGATGTATGCTGGCTCAAGTGCATCGACCATTGTTTTGTCCCCAATTTTTGCTTTACCTAATTCTTTCACCTTTTCTAATCCGTATTGCAGAGCAAGAATGAATGAATTGCTATCTAGCTCTCTATTACCTTTCAATCCATCAGCTGCACCAATGAAAAAAGATCCAAAAATCGCTCCTGACGCTCCACCAATTGATGACAATAATGTGATACCTACGTTTGTGAATAATTGATCTACGGAGATCGAAGCGTCATTCTCCAATTTCTTGAGGACTCCCTCAAAACCGCGCGCCATACCGATTCCATGATCGCCGTCACCTATCGCCTGGTCTGCATGTGTGAGCAAATCTTTATTGGAAATCATATGCAAAGAGAGATCAGTAAATAATTTTTTTAGTTGATCTAGTGATAAAGAATTTTGGTTCATGTTTACCTTTTAACAAAAGCAAGCGAATTCGCGGGTTTATCGTAAAGATACGTTAACTCATCATCCAACTTCAGGAGAGAGATTGAGAACCCTGCCATTTCCTGTGAGGTGCAGTAAGAGCCAATCAAAGTATCATGTATATTTATTCCTGCGTTTCGCAAGTAATTGTTTACACATCTATTGACAATGTAGAGCTCCATCATTGTGGTTGCCCCCAGGTTATTGATGAGTACACAGACCTCATCACCGGAGTTGAAGGGAAGGTCGCTTACAATCTGTGACATCATTCGATCAACCAATACATCAGCAGTCATCATTTTTTCGCGAACAACACCTGGTTCCCCGTGTAAACCCATTCCAATTTCAATTTCATCATCGCCAATCTGGAAAGTTAATTCACCTGTCTCAGGTATTGAACCTGGTGCGACAGCGACGCCGAGCGATCGTGTGAAATCGCGCGCTTTCGCAGTAATGCGTACAAGTTCATCTAGATTGGAAACTTGAGATGCAGCTGCACCGGCTATTTTTATAACGAAAAGATCACCCGCTATTCCCCTTCTTTCCTCAATCTTATCTAATGGGGCGGAAGCTACGTCGTCCCAGATTCTGACAGTTTTCGTTGTGATCCCAATGGATTCGGCTAAATTGGCTGCGAGATCAAAATTCATATTATCTCCAGCATAATTGCCATAAAGGTAGAGAATACCTTTTCCTCGATGAATCGCTTGGGTCGCCGCCAAAATTGCTGGAGGGGAAGGGGCAGCAAATATATTTCCGCAAACTGCACCATCAGCAAGGTTCTCACCTACAAAACCTGCAAATAATGGTTCGTGACCACTACCTCCACCCACCAGAAGTCCAACTTTATTTTCTGGAATTTCTTTCTTGTATAAAATGGAGCTCTCTGCATCCAAAACTGTTTCTCCTAGATATGCAGCGTGCAACCCTTCTAGGGCTTCGAATGCGGCTTCCTTTGGATCGTTAAGAATCTTCTTTATCATTTTTTTCCTAGATATAAAATTTATGCAACCAAAACTCTGGGCCCTTTGCGGCGAATTTCCTCTATCAATTCATTAGGAGTACCCTTGTCTGTTACAAAGATGTCAACTGCCTCAATTGGTGCAACGGGCATAAGACAAATTCGGTTGAATTTAGAGTGGTCACCAACGATTATGATCTGATCGCTTACCTCGATCATTTTTGTCTTTACAGAAGAAACAGCTGGATTGGATGGATTTGCAGCAGTGAGACCTTTTTCAAGCGAGATCCCATCAATGCCTAAGATTGCTTTATTGGGGTGAAATTGAGCGATGCAATCATCTGTCATGTATCCGACAACCACACCATGTTCCTTGTATGCTAAACCTCCAAGGACATAGAAGTTAATATTTGGATTAGAAATAAAATCCGGGATAAGAATCAACGAATTGGTAATGATGGTTAAATTTTTTTTATTTTCCAAGTATTTTGCTAATATTTTTGTTGTGCTACCCCCATCCATCATAATTGTGTCCCCGTCTTCAATGATTGATGCAGTTTTTCGCGCTATTGCATGTTTCTCTTCTTCCAGATGCTTTAATCGATCTTGAATTTCGTCAAGATCGAAGATCAAATTGCTTTTGTTCTCTGTCTTCCGCAAAGCACCACCATGTGTACGTGTGATGAGATTGTGTGATTCCAATTCTGTTAGATCAAGTCGTATGCTGGATTCACTGATTCCAAAATGTTCGGCAAGTTCAGGAACAAATGCTTTGTTGTTCTCCTGAATATACTCGTATATGTTTTTCAGTCGTTCTTGACGAAAAGTTCTTTTTTTATTACTCATTTTCTACAACCTTATTCTTGTCAAAAGATATGTCTTCTGCTACATAGTTCGTATAAGCTCTTATATTATAACCCAAAATGAGCAAAATGAGAAATATAATTTCACAAATATTGACAAATGCAAATTAATCCAGTAATATTTGATAAATAAAACTGGTTTTGAAGGAGTTCGATTAATGTCTCAAATAGGTAAAGAAGTGCGCCTTGCAAGATTGTTGCATCATGAAAGTAAAAATTCGATTGTCGCGGCCATGGATCATGCGGCAGTATTAGGCCCCATTCCAGGAATTATCGATCCGCGCGAAACAGTTAAGTTGCTGGCAAAAGGAAAGCCAGATACATTCTTCATGCCTAACGGTGTGATTAAACAGGTTTATCCATATTTCATTGAAAATGATATTCCTTTTATGGTTTCAATCGACACTTGTGTGGAGATGGGTCCCGAACCGGATTATTTCATGTTATCGGATTCGGTACAACACGCTCTACAGTTAGGCGCATCCGGTGTGTCCATGCATGTTTTGGTTGGTCCTGAAAACACAAGTGATATGTTGAAGGGTTTAGCAAAAATAGCAGAGGATTGTGACAATTTAGGAATGCCTTTGATGGCTATTATGTATCCTCGCGGTTTCAAAGATGATCACGCTCTCGAACATGTGAAATGGGCTGCGCGAATTGGAGCAGAACTTGGTGCAGATATCGTAAAAACATACTATACAGGTTCAACAGAAAGCTTTAAAGAAGTAACGGATGCTTGCCCCATCCCAGTAATGTTATCCGGCGGTGCTATAACAGATAAGCCAGCTGAATTTCTCAAGGTACTGAAGAGTGTTATCGATGCTGGTGGTAGGGGTTGTGCAGTAGGTCGAAATTTATGGCAGTACAAAGATCCTCTGAAGATGTTAGAAGCAATTAAAGTTGTTGTCCATAAAAATGGTTCGGTCGAACAAGCATTGGAAGAGTTGAAGTAAACAACGATGGCAAACAAACAGCTAGAAATTTCGCATGTAATAAGACCTGATACCGTTGATCTTAATGGACATGGATTTGCCAGCAAAGAGGAGCTTCTGGATCATATGATCGAAATGTTCGTTGATTCTGGGATTGTGGATTCTGGTAAAGAATACCTTGAAGCAATCTATGAACGAGAAGCAATGGGTCCTACATATATGGGAAATTACATAGCTATTCCTCACGGAAAAAGTGAGACTGTCAAAAATCCCGGCGTTGCATTTTGTCGATGCAATGACGGGATTTTCTATAATACAGATCAGGGAGGAGGAGAAGTCAAACTTATTTTCATGCTAGCCATTCCTGCGAGAATGAGTGGAGAAGAATATATGCGCGTTCTTTCACAACTTGCAAGATTGCTGGTATATCCAGATTTCACAGATGAATTATACAAAGCTGAAACCTATAACGATGTTCTAAGAGCGATTGAGGAATGCGAAAAGAACCTCGATTAATTGAAAAGGAGTGCTTTTTATGAAGATTGTCGCTATCACATCATGTGCAACAGGGATTGCTCACTCTTATATGGCTGCGGAAGCCCTTCGTAAAGCTGGTAAGGAATTAGGCGATGATATCAAAGTCGAGATCCAGGGTGCAATGGGTATTGAAAATCGTCTCACTGAGGATGAAATAGCTGAAGCTGATTTTGCCATCTGGGCTGTAGATGTAGGAGTACGTGAGAAGGAACGCTTTGAAGGGAAAAAATTGTTCAAATTTGGCCCTAATGAAGTTATTCGTTCCGCAAAGAAAGTATTAGAAGAAGCGAAGAAAGATCTCGTATAAATTAATCAAAAAGGGGAGGGAAGGAGGTAGTAGAAAAAAGGATTATTTTTTCGAAGTGAAAAGCTGGAATAAATAAATATTAAAGGAGTAAGAAATATGTCTAAAAGTGAATCATTCTTTGGTGATATAAGAAAACACCTTATGACGGGTGTATCTTATATGATCCCATTCGTTGTGCCTGGCGGTATTTTGATCGCAATTGGCTTCGCGATAGGCGGTATTTTCGTCTTCGAGACACCTGGGTTTGGCGCTGATATTTTCAATTGGGGGAAGGTTGCTTTTGGGTTGATGGTACCCGCCATGGCAGGTTACATTGCCTACTCTATCGCCGATCGACCTGGTATTGCAGTGGGTTTCATCGCTGGTATGTTAGCGAATAACCAGGGATCAGGTTTCCTGGGTGGCATCGTTGGCGGTTTGTTCGCTGGTTATGTCGTAAAAGCAATTGCTAAAGTCAATTTGCCTGATATGATCAAATCACTCATGCCTGTACTGGTCATCCCGTTATTTGGTACTTTCGTTGTTGGGTTGGGGATGACTTACGTGTTAGGTGGACCAGTTGCATGGTTGAACAATGCGATGCTCAATTTCATCACCAACTTGAGCGAAGCAGGCGGTGTTGTATTAGGTTTGATCCAAGGCGCAATGTTGGCGTTTGATATGGGTGGGCCAGTGAACAAAGCAGCTTATACATTTGCACTTGCAGCTGCAGATGGAAATAATTGGGCACCGATGGCTGCTAACTTCATCGCTTCCATGAGCCCCCCAGCAGGTATCGCATTGGCGTTGGTACTTTTCAAAGATAAATGGACCAAAGTTGAGCGAGAAGGTGTCGGTGGTTGTGTGATCGGTGGATTGGCTATGATTACAGAGTTTGCTATTCCTTACGCTGCTGCTGATCCTCTCCATGTGCTCCCCGCTACAATGGTTGGCTCAGCTGTTGGTGCAGCATTGTCTTATGTCTTCGGACTGACACTAACCGCTCCGCACGGTGGACTCTTTGTGATTCCTTTGGCAAATAAACCTTTGGTATGGCTAGCCGTGTTCGCGATCGCTATTGTAGTAACCGCTGGAATGCTTTACATCTTGAAACCCAAAGTGACAGAAAGCCAGGAAAAGACCCTTTCACTGTAAATTTGCATGTAAAGTTTTGAAACATACGACAATAATTCTGTAAACGAATATGGGCTAATTACTCTTCGTAAGGATCGCCGGAAAACCGTATCCCATCGAAAGTTGAGCAATTAGCCCTTTTCTATTGTATCTGAAAATCAAGAAAAAGGAGTTATTATGACTACAGTTAGTGAGATCATGGGGAAATTACCATTTCCTCCTGATAAGAAGAAGCCAAAACACATCCGCAAGAATGAATACATCGACAGTATCTATCCTCCCGCAGCACCGGAATTTAGTGACCTAACGCGCATCATTGTGAGTACTGATCGGCTGTTCTTGGGAACTTACCAACTTGCACCTGGAGGTTCATTTAATCCACCTGATCTGCATCCTGGAGACGAGACTTACTACATATTAAATGGTACATTAACTCAACAAAATGCGGTGAATGGTCAGGTCATTCGAGCTTATGAAGGTGAGTCAATTTGGATGCCTCGTGAAGCTTGGCATAAAGCTTTTAATTTTGAAAACGAGATTTTGCGTATTCTTTTCTTGATCGCTCCAAAAGCCTGGGATGAAAAGATCCCTCCTGATGATTATCCTCATGGGGATGATATTAAGGAATACAAAGGGAAGCATAATAGTAAATATGATGTTTTACCCCCCCTTTCCAAACCTACTCGAATTGGCACTACTGATGATATCGGGAGATGGCCAATTGATGGACCGGAAGGACGTAAACCTCCCCAATTGTTCTATCGAATTCGTGAAGAAGATAAATTACTAAATATATTCGGTCCAGATAACCCAATGCTTATTAAATTCTTTGTTAGTAACGATGTGATGCATATGGGTGAATTTATCCTTCCCGCAGGTGGAAAAGGCCCCCGCTTATCAGAAGTTGATTCCCATAATGGTGATTGCATTCTATTTGTGATTGATGGACCAGTGACTGTATACCTTCCCGATACTCAAGAAGCTTTTATTGTAGAAGAAGAAGATACAATGTTTATTCCTGAAGGTACAAGGTATCAGTTGATGAATTTCACTGCAAAGCCAATTAAAGCGATATTTGGGATCGCTCCAAGGCTATAACATCATAGAATAATATATTCATAAATGATTAAGATTCAAAGATCAAGCAGGTTGATTTTTCCCCCTTGATAGGAAACAGACCTGCTTGATTTAACAATATTAAAAAGAATTCAGAGGTTGTCGAATGAAAAATGAGGAAAGCAGAAGTATTGTAGTGTGTGATTTTGACGGTGGATTGCATATGCCGAATACTTGTGTCGTTTGTGGATCCCAGACTGAAAATATACGGTATGAGAAATCTGCAACAAATAAATTTCACACAAGAAAAGTAATTGTATCTTTCCCGATTTGTGAGGATTGTTTTCAGGCTGATAAAGATTACGTTAATCAAACTCCAGTCTTGCTTATTGGGAGTGTAGCATTTTTGTTGTCTGTTTTTTCATTATTTACAAGGCCTGAGAAATATCCCCCATTGTTATTCATAATTGGAGGGATTACCTGGTTACTGATGATTATTTCATATTTGCTTTATACAATCATCAAGGCGAAAAAGATGAACACCAGTGATGTCATCCGTCGGCACAATGAAGTGATACATTCAGTGAAAATAAAGCGATATTATCCACAGCAAAAAAATTCTACTGGGACCTTGGTTATAGATTTTGGGAATAACGATTTTGCAAAACAGTTTCGTAAAAGGAATCACGGAAAAATTTTGGAGAAAAAATAAATATTCTTGATTATTTGTTTGGATGTTATTACCTCACCAACATTTATGTATTTGCTAAAAAGGGATTTCAATAATAAATGGATGCATTTTCAGTGCATATATTTATACTTCAAGCAGATTTTGCGATGTGATTATTTCCTGATTTGGAGATCGGTCTCATATAAATAATATTTTGGTTCTGGTGTATTCATTGATGTGTAGACACGAGTCAGAAATTACCTATGATTTTCTTCCTCGTTTAATAAAAGGGTACATTAATTAAACTGTTGATTCAATCATAGGATGGATTTACTTACTTTTTGAAAAAAAAAGTGTTATCTATGGTTACTAAATGGAAAAATGAAGGCGGGATTTTACTGATATATAATCAATATTTGTGAGCCATTATGGTGATCAGATAGACCTTAACCGTTCATTAATCGTAGAGGAGATCATGGAAAAAACCACCCCCCGCAAGATTATTGCTCTTGTTCTATTTGCCCTTTTTTCTGCAGCTCTTGTATTTATCAGTCTCTTTCAATTTCATATTCCAGATCCATTTTCTGAAAATATTAATGAGAAAGACTTTTCCGCTTTTCGTGCGAAAGAATTACTGGCGCAATTTGCTTCTCAACCGCATCCAACCGGAACAGCCGCAGCCCAAACCGTACGACAATATCTGATTGACCAGCTTGGTTCCCTCGGGATTGAAGCGCAAGTTCATTCTACAGTGGGAGTATTGGCTGAATACGGCGTTTTGGGGCAGGTGGAGAACGTTGTTGCCCGTATCCCGGGAACAGACAACAGCGGGGCTGTCCTATTAATGGCGCATTATGATACTGTCCAACCAAGTCCGGGCGCAAGTGATAATGGCACGGGCGTGGCAGCCATCCTTGAAGTTTTGCGAGCATTGCAGTTGGAACAACCCCTCAAGAATGATGTCATCATTCTTTTTACCGATGCGGAAGAATATGGCACCCTCGGGGCACAGGCTTTTGTCAGTGAACATCCATGGATGAAAGATGTGGCGGCGGTACTCAACATCGAAGGTGCGATGAACGGCCCAATCGTTATGATCGAAACGGGTCTGCAGAATGGCTGGTTTGTGAATGCTTTCAATCAGGCTTCTTCACGTCCGATCGGTTTTTCCTGGGTTTATGATCTTTACCTGATGTTGCCTTATCTGACGGATTTCACCCCCTTCAAGAATGCCGGTTTAGCTGGTGGAAATCTATTTGCATATAACGGAGGACCGGAATATCACACACCTTTTGATGACCTGACCCATGTCACCATGTCGAGTTTCCAACATCATGGCGAACAGACTTTGGAACTCACCAAGTATTTTGGACAGGTCGATCTTCGCTCAACCCATCAACCTGATGTAGTCTACTTTAACTTGCTTGGAAAGAAAATGATCGTCTATCCCAAGGTGCTGGTGATGCCCCTCGCTGCTTTGGCTTTACTATCCTATATTCTCGCCCTGGCAATTTACTTCAAAAAGCATAAGATCTCCTGGAAAGAACTTCTTCTGGGATTTCTGATCTTCCTTGTTGAGGTTGTCCTCGCCACGCTGGTAGTTGTCATTGGCTGGAATTTGCTTCAAAAATGGATCCCCGAGTTGACGGTCTATTTCCCAACGGGGCATTTCTACCAGGATATATATTTCATGATAGGCGCGATCTGCCTATCAGCGGCTGTTATCTTCCTGGTGAATGCATGGCTGGGGCGAAAGATCTCGCAGGCAGGACAATCGTTTGGAGCGGCAATTTTATGGGTGATCTTCAATATATTGTGTGCTTTTGTTCTCCCCGGCTTCAGTTATCTTTTCACGCTGCCGCTGCTCTTCTTCTCTCTCTTCAAGGTTGTTCAATTAGCATCCCAAACTACCCATAAAAGAATGAATTTACAACACCTGAACTGGTTCATATTTGCATTCTCTTATGCAGTGCTCATGCTTTTGTGGGTTCCAGTGATATCTATTCTTTATTCCGGGACTGCTATGGCTTTTGTGATCGCGATCCCTTTCATCGTCGCATTGATGGTTGGATTATCCCGCTCACAGGTGATGGATATCTTCCCGAAAGGGATCGTCTTTGTGGGTGTTTTCTTTTTGATCCTGGCTATGGGATCCTTCCTATATGGAGCGACACAGATCAGTTTCGATGAACATGACCCTCAACCAAATCGCCTGCGCTACGTAATGAACGCTGATTCCCAACAAGCGTACTGGGCGGTTTCCAAACAATATCTCTCTGAATGGGAACAGCAATTCCTCAAGAATGATCTGCAATCGGTTTCTTATTCTGAGGTCTTTCCAGTCTGGCAATCTTCGATCTTCACTGGCTCAGCAGACCTGGTAGATTGGCAGCCTCCTCAGATCATGGGTTCCACCATTCAAAAAAAAGACGATGGAATTCAGGCTTGTATGGAAATTGATTCGATCGAAGACGCGCCATTCTTCATCTTCGGCATCGCTCCCGGCACCCAGGTTTCTGGTATCACTTTCGATGGACGATCTGCTTATACCGCTAATGCACTGAGTAGCCGCAGTATAGAGGACTGGTTAGTGGTCCAGTATGTATCCTTCCCTGTAGATGGCGTTCAAGTATGCGTACAAACACAGGAACAGCAAGCCTTGCAAGTCTTGCTGGCAGATTGGTATGTCTCACTTCCTAAAACTTTACTGATGAACTATGAAGAGCGTCCTGCAAGTGTTTTCAGCTTAGGTGATGAATCGATAGTGTTTACACAGCAAGAAATATTGCTAGATTAACAGGAACTATTTCTTCATACGATTGGGCTGGATGCTCACCAATACCATCCCTGCGGTTGCGATGAGCAGCGCTGTCCAATCTAGTAAGGTTAACTTTGCATCTAGAAAGATCCACGATAACAGCGCGATCTGTACAAGCATGGCGTTGTTGATGATGCCCGATTCCACCGCGGTCAGAACTTGCAGGGATCTGTTCCATAGTGTAAAAGCGAAAGCGGTGTTCACCGATGCCAGCACCACTATCGTGATCCAGTTCTGCGGTGATAGCACCGGGAATTCTTCCAGCAGCAGCCCGGCTGTCATCAGGATCAGCGCTCCTATCCCCATGCTGATGCCGGTCACAACGCTGGGTGGGATGCTCTTATCGAGGTTGACCTTGCGTCCCAGCATACCCGCGATCGCATTCGCCAGCACCGTCATCCCAGCCAGTAGAAATCCGACCACGTTTCCCGATGCGAGCGGGTTGGGGGAGAAATATAGGAAAACACCCGCCAAGAAAACCATCATCCCAAACCACTGCATCCCCGACGGTCTTTCGTTGAGAAAGATGATCCCCAGCAAGGCGATGAAAACGGAGCTGAAATTCAAAAGCAGGCTCAAGGTGGTGGTCTCAAGATGGTTGAGTGTCAAGAACTGTCCACCCTGCGTCAGCGCGTAAAAGAATATCCCCAATAAGAACAAAGTCCTCCAGGTGTTCGGTTTTATTGAGCGGATTCCATCCTTGTGCTTGATGAGCCCAGGCAGCAAAAATAAAGTCGCCAGGGAATAGCGCAGTCCCGCAAACGTCAAAGGGGGTATGTCGCTTAATGTGTTCTTGATCAAAATCCAGGAGGATGACCAGATGAGTGTCACCAGCAGGGCTTGCAAGATGGCACGAGTTCTTTTTGTTATGTTCATTTTCCCATCCACTTGTGTTGAATGTATTCTGCTAATTGTACCCGGGTGGGGAAGTTCGTGGAAATCCAGATGAATTTCTTGACGAGCTTTATTTGTGATGATATAGTTGTGCCCAATTATGAACCGCTATCAAGCATTCGCTACTACTACAGCTACTACTACTTACCATATGGTAAAGCAGGGTTGCGGCGCGGTTCTGGCAGCAAGTTGAAGTAGAAGCACATATCTTCAAAAGAAAAAGCAAACGCCTCGTAACCAGCGAGGCGTTTTTCTTTTTCAATCCTACGAACAGAGAGGTGCATTATGGAAAGGTCATCAAAGCAAGACTGCGTTGTGCACGGAAGGACTCTCGTCATGAAGTTTGGTGGAACCTCGGTTGGCTCCACCCAGGCTATCCGGCAGGCGGCTTCTATTATCCAGGCGCAGCAGGCAAAATGGGATAACCTGGTGGTAGTCGTCTCCGCCATGAGCGGGGTCACAGATATGCTCATTGCCTGTGCCCAGGCGGCACTGCGTAGTGATATGGATCAATGCACTTCCATCATCGAGCGTATCCACGGAAAGCATCAGGAAGTGATCAATGCTCTGTTTTCAGATAAAAAAGCGACCTTGCGGTTGAGGGAGGAGTTGGAAACATTGCTGCAGGCTTTGCATGAATTCAGCCATGGTATCCATATTATGTCAGAGCTGACTCCGCGCGGTCTGGACGCGGTGGTTTCTTTGGGAGAACGCATGAATGCGCGTTTGGTCTCAGCTGTTTTGCGAAGTCTCCACATTCCAACCCAGCCTGTGGATGCCTTCGATCTGATCGTGACCGACGATGCTTTCCAGAAAGCGAGACCGCTGATGGAAAAAACCTGCCCCAAGACGGTTGAAGCCCTGTCTCCTTTACTCCAAGAAGGCATTCTCCCAGTCGTTACCGGTTTCATCGCTGCCAATCAACAGGGTGTCATCACCACCCTCGGCAGGGGCGGCAGCGATTACACAGCCGCCATTCTCGCTGATTGCTTGCAGGCGTGTGAGGTGTGGACATGGACGGATGTGGATGGGGTCATGACCGCCGATCCGCGCATTGTCCCGGAGGCACGCGTTATCCCTACCGTCACCTATAACGAAGTGTCCGAGATGGCATATTTTGGCGCGAAAGTGCTGCACCCCAAGACCATTCGCCCAGTCATCGAGAAGGGCATTCCCCTGTGGGTGAAGAACACCTTCAATCCAACGCATCCGGGAACCTGTATCAATGGGGAACAAAATGGAAAGACCGGGCGCGTTACAGCGGTAACCGCCATTCGCGGGTTGAGCATTGTGACGGTCGAAGGGCGTGGGATGATGGGTGTTCCCGGCATCGCCGCGCGCACGTTCGCTGCGGTAGCCAGCTGTCAGGCCAGCGTATTGATGATCTCGCAGGCTTCCTCAGAACAGTCCATCTGCTTCGTCATTCCACAGGATTCGCAGCAGGTCGTACTCGAAAGTATCGAGCAGGAGATGTCCTTCGAGCTGGCGCGGCGCGATATTGACCGCGTTTGGGCACAGCCTGATGTGGTCATTGTCACTGCGATCGGATCGGGTATGCGGCGTACACCGGGTGTCTCGGCACGCGTGTTTGGCGCGCTTGGTAAACAGGATATCAATGTCATCGCTATTGCCCAGGGTTCCTCTGAATACAGCATTTCCATGGTAGTTGCAGGAGAGGATGCCGACCGGGCGGTGCAGCAAATTCATCAGGAGGTTATCATCAATGGGTCCCATTAAAAAGAAGATCCCCGTAGCAGTACTGGGTGCCACCGGCGCAGTCGGACAGCGTTTCGTACATCTGCTGGCAGAACATCCCTGGTTCGAGATCAGCGCGCTGGCTGCTTCAGAGCGCTCCAATGGCAAGCGCTACGCAGATGCCTGCGGCTGGCATCTTGAGTCGCCCATGCCAGAGAAAGTTAAAGGGACGACCGTTCTCCCAGCCGAACCAGGCTTGGATGCGCGCATCGTCTTTTCCGCGCTGCCGGCTTCCACCGCACAAGAGATCGAGCCGCTCTTTACTCAGGCAGGTTATGCGGTCTGTTCCAATTCCTCTGCCTACCGCCTCGATCCAGCAGTTCCGGTCATCATCCCTGAGGTGAATGCAGACCATCTTGCACTCCTCAAACGCCAGCGCAGCGAAAAAGGCTGGC
>NPIF01001951.1_pt1 | contig 15004 bp, 14 predicted proteins | sample 8637461 | NCBI WGS metagenome assembly NPIF01 (sample SAMN07420641, study PRJNA396082) | bioreactor metagenome | isolation source: sample BR12 brine-fed electro-methanogenic bioreactor BR | place: Japan: Kochi | collected 2016-12-09
GCCAAGGCACTGTTCGCCGAGAGGACTCGGCTCCTACAAACGTACAAGTGTAGGTGCTGTGGGAGCCCGGCTATGCCGGGCGATGCGGCCTAACCGGCGCCGCCATCGCCCGATGAATCGGGCTCCTACAAAAGGACAGGAAACGTAGGAGCCCGCTCCGTGGACGAATGCAACGCTGTAGGAGCGAATCGTATTCGCGATAGAGACTATTACATAAACCCATGAACACAAAACAATCATTCAAAACCCTTGTCGTAGCGCGCGCATGCCGGGGATGATCTCCAGGATTATGCACGACGGCGAGTCAGTCACGCGCAGCGAGCTTGTCATGGTGTCGGCGCTCGTACTCGTGTGCGCGACTTTGATGGGCGTGTTATGGCATGGGCTGTATCCGTACACCATTGTGGACGATGCCTACATCCACTTCCGTATCGCGGAACAATACGCGAGCACCGGGCAGCCATATTTCAATACCGGCGAAGCCGTAATGGCGACTTCATCACCGCTGTGGACCGTACTTCTGACCGTACTTGCATTCCTGCCGGGTGAAATGGCGTTCAAGGTGTTCGCGTTGGTCGAGGTCCCCGTGCTTGCCGGAGTGGTCGTGTTGTCGTTCCTCGCATTCCGGGCGTTCGGAGTAGCTGCCAACTGGGCGCTGGGTTATGCCGCAGGCGTGTTCATCCTGCTGTACGGCGTCAGCCTGAACCTTATGGAAACGCCCCTGGCGGTTTTGATGATTCTTCTGGCTCTGCTGGCCTTTGTGGCCCGCCATCCCGTGTGGCCGGTATTCGCCGTCGCAGCGAGTTTCATCCGTTACGAAATGTCCGTGGTATTCCTGGCTCTGGCGGCATACCAGGTATTCGTGCTTCGTGATGCGCTGAAACCGGCATTATTCGCCTTGATTACCGGTGGAGTGATTGTGACATGGCTGTATGCCACCTTTGGAACGGTGATCCCCAATGCCATGGGCATCAAGTCGGTGGTGTACGACGTACCGTGGGACGCATTCATCAATTCGACGCTCCCCGGCGGCAGAAGGGCGCTGCGACTGTCTCTCCTTTTGGTGGTTGCGCTCCTGGGATATTTATTTCTGAGAGCCAGGAGACGGAATAGTGTCCGTGGGACCGCAATGCCGTTGCTGCTGTTGATGGCGGGAGCACTGATACTTGCCGCATACGCCTCCCGCCGGGCCTTCCTGCATGAATGGTATGTGCCGAATTACACGGTGCTGGTCTTTCTGGGGGCGGCGGCACTGTACTGGGCATGCGCGAATGCATACGAAGGCAGAAACGCAGTACGAAACCTGGCAAGCCTGGTACCGGTTTTGTTCATCGCGCCCTATGCGGCATTGATGGCATCGGACCTGAAAGCCGCAGTGGTGGATTTGGGTAGCTATCGAACGCTGGAAGCCGGCGGCCGGGTTGAACGCTACGCCGAGATCGGCCGCAAACTCTACCAGGAGAACCCGCGGGGTACCTTGCTTACCAGCGAAATCGGCGGTCTGGGGTACGGCTACCGTGGCCACATCGCTGACGGTGTTGGCCTGGCTACGCCGGGTGCCAGGAAATATCACCCATTGAAGGTGCCGGAGCAAAGACAGAACGGAATGATCGGCGCCATTCCTCCAGCATACGTGAAAGAAACAATGCCTGACTTCATTGTTTCCTACCCCATCTTTTCAAAGGCTCTGCTCGAAGATTCTGTGTTGCAGCAGTATCGGTGCGATGTAGAGCCGCCTCTATCGGCAAGGGTCCTTGTGGTAAAGCCTACTGCAACCGTATGGGGTGATGACAAAATTCTTGTATGCAGAAAGACGACAGCAGTTTTGTAGGAATTAATCGTTGGACGTTGATGTAAAGAATACTTATTTGAACTTTGTAAGAGGCTGAACAATGAGAGTATTGGTATTAGGTGGTGATGGGTTCTGTGGTTGGCCGACATCTCTTCATCTGTCCGCCCAGGGTCACGATGTGGCGATCGTGGACAATCTGTCGAGAAGGAATATCGACATAGAATTGGAGTGCGACTCGCTCACGCCCATCCGTCCCATGGGCGAGCGGCTACGTGCCTGGAAGGAAGTGTCGGGCAAAGATATCGCCTTCTATAACTTCAATGTCGCGAAGAACTATCAGCGGCTTCTCGATCTTCTGAAAGAATGGAAGCCTGATGCAGTTGTTCATTTTGCGGAACAGCGTGCCGCGCCCTATTCGATGAAAGGGTCGCATGGCAAACGATATACCGTAGACAATAACCTGAATGCCACGCATAACCTGCTTGCTGCCATTGTTGAGTCTGGCCTTGATATTCATGTGGCCCATCTTGGGACTATGGGCGTCTACGGCTACGGTACTGCAGGAATGAAGATTCCTGAGGGGTATTTGACCGTCAAAGTCGAGACGGAATCAGGAAGCGTCGTGGAGCGCGAAATTCTGTACCCGGCTGATCCGGGAAGCGTCTATCACATGACAAAGACCCAAGATCAGCTCATGTTCTATTTTTACAACAAGAACGACGGAGTGCGCGTGACCGATCTGCATCAGGGTATCGTGTGGGGAACACAAACAGAGCAGACACGGTTAGACGAACGCCTGATTAATCGATTCGATTACGATGGTGACTACGGTACTGTTCTCAATCGGTTCCTCATGCAGGCGGCCATTAACTACCCTTTAACAGTCCATGGCACAGGTGGGCAAACTCGCGCCTTTATCCATATCCAGGATACGGTCCGCTGTATCCAGCTCGCGTTGGAGAATCCGCCAGACCGGGGCGATCGTGTGCACATACTAAATCAGATGACCGAGACCTATCGTGTCCGGGACCTGGCGAAATTGATTTCAGAAATGACAAATGTACCGATGGAATTTATCAAAAATCCACGTAATGAAGATGATGAGAATGATCTTCACGTAGCAAATGATCGGTTCATAGGGATGGGGTTGGAGCCGATTACTCTGGATAGAGGGCTGCTAGATGAAGTAAAGGATATAGCCATCAAGTACGCTATTCGCTGTGATCACGGGAAAATTCGCTGTGTTTCATATTGGAATCGTTGTCACGATCCTTTGAATAATTAGAAATATTGTCTTTCTGATTGATTGGCGCTAAGGATTGTTTACGCTTCGAAATTGGATCATGAGTGTTTCATGAAGATTTACATAGTTCTGAATCAATAATATGAGATCGAAGAAGCAGGCGATGATTGAGCAGATCAAGTTCTTGCCGCGCCCGTGGCATATATTTTTTAATCCATACTATTTAGTAAGGCGTGCTTTATATCTAGAAATTGATAGATTGGCGCGACGAATGAATGGGGTTCTTGTCGATATTGGTTGCGGAACTAAACCATATGAATGCCTTTTTGATGTCGAACTGTATGTTGGTATAGAGGTGCGTTCGAGCGGGCATAGTGAAGAACGAAAGAAAGCGTCACTGATATATGATGGCATTGCCCTCCCGTTTAAAGAAGATAGTATTGATTCAGTGTTCGCAAGCGAGGTATTTGAGCATGTAGCGGAACTTGATGGGTTGTTAACAGAAGTGCATAGAGTACTAAAGCCTGATGGAATGATGTTGATAACCGTGCCGATGTGTTGGAATGAACATGAATTGCCATATGATTATCGAAGGTTTACGTTGCCTGGTATTGTGCGAATCTTGTCGAAGAATGGATTCGTTATCATCGACGCTAAGAAAACAAACAATTTTGTTCTTACGCTTACCCAAGGGCTGTGCGCTTATCTTTATCAAAACATTTCCACGAAGTTCTATATCAGGCGTGTAGCTATACCGATACTAATAGCGCCAATATCGATAACAGGCTTGTTGTTATCGTATCTTCTACCCACAGATACTTCTTTATATTCAAATAATGTGGTGCTTGCGAGAAAGGGGGCGATATGAGATTGGTATGGTTTACGGATAGTAATATGAGAGAGTGGGGTGGGGATTATTATCCAGTTATTGATGAGTCAGTACATTTTATCCCTCGGATATCTGAACGTCTGGATAGCTTTACAATGTTGTCGCGGTGTCTGAACGACGCTCAACCACAAGCAGGTTCTCAACCAATCGCATTTAAGGATAATGCGAATTTCGTGGCATTGCCGTTTTACAAAAATACTATCGACTATTATAAGCGGCTCCCGCTTCTTCTTCTTCGTACATTTCCGATTGCAAATCGCTATATCAAAAGCTCAGACGTTGTCGTTATACGACATCATAATTGTTTTTCTTGGTTGTATTACATCCTATCAAAGTGGCATGGCAAACCTGTCGTATCGAAATGGGCGTCTGCCATAGATGATTTTGTTCAGGCAAATTTTCCATCGTCTTCGCTGTTTGACCGAATGGCAAATATCGTTGCGAAATTCGAGATGTGGTATGGAAAGAAAATTGCCCATGGTTCGAGTCTCAATCTTATATTGGATGATCGTACATACAACAAGTTGGGGCGGCCACTGCATGTGCATAAATCGGTAATTTCATTTGTATCAGATATAGACCTGGAGTCTAGCCTTGAGAGGGATCAATGGATGTTGGTCTATGCAGGGCGTTTAACAAGATCAAAAGGGGTTCATGATCTTCTGGAAGTGTTTTCGACACTCATTTCAGATTTCCCCCGGGCTCGTCTAAGTATCGCAGGTGTTGGTGATTACGAGGAAAAGCTTAAAGAGTTGTGTAGAGAAAAGAACATGGAAGACAAAGTGCTGTTTTTGGGGCGTTTGACTCGATCAGAATTGCGCAAGCTATTCCAGACATCAGGAGTGTTTGTTTCGCCTTCCTATGCTGAAGGGTTGCCAAAAATAATGTGGGAGGCATGGGCGTCGCGAATCGCAGTCGTTATGTCTGATGTTGGAGGTGTCCCTGAGTATTTGCGCGATGGTGTAAATGGAAAGTTGGTGCAACCTGGCGATCATGGCGGGCTATCTCTTGCGATACGTGATTTGCTAAGCAATCCAGAGCATTTAAAAAAGATTTCAGATGAAGGATGGATGACTGCAAAGCAGCATACATGGGAAATGGAGATCGACAAAATGTATGAAGCTATATATAAATCTACGAAAGGGGCTCAGTCATGAAGCAGGATATATCCGAAATATATACGAAGGGAGGTGGCGAAGAATATCATACGGCGTCTCCTCGTCAGCGGTTGCTGGACGGTAATAATAGAGAGGTTGCGGCGATCTATACAAAATGCCTATTGCAGCAATATTCAATATCAAGAATGGGTTCAGTGTTAGAGTTTGGAGCTGGCTTCGGTCAGAATCTTCTCAAAATTTGCGCAAATAAAAAAATCGCATATGAACCGGCAGCGTTTGCACGAGAGATTGCTGAAACTTACCCTGAGCTGCAAGTCATAGATTCTCTAGATAGTCAAAAAGAGCAGGTGGATATGGTTCTGAGTATCCATTCGTTAGAGCACGTTCTAGAGCCATTTAGAGAGCTTGGTCGAATCCATGAACTTATTCGTCCCGGAGGGACGCTGTTTATTGTATTGCCAACGGAAAAAATTGGTAGGTACGTTCCTCGCGATGAAAATAATCATTTGTATTCATGGACTCCGCAAACAATAGGTAACCTTCTAGTAGCCTCTGGATTTGAGCTTGTTTGTGTGGATATTGTTGGGCGTAGTTTGGAGTATAGGCTCGCAAGAATTATTGATTTTAATACACGACTGTGGTTTGCGATGACAAAGCTGTCAGGACGCATCTTGGGTAACGTCGACATAGTTGCGGTAGCAAAGAAGATATGAAGATATTGTTTCTTATATCGATTGCTTTACTACTTGGCACATGGGTGATTTATCCTCTGATAATGATTGCTTTGCATCAAGTATATATCGAGTCCTGGAGGAAGAAGGATGGGAAGCGGGGGGGCATTAAAGAATTAGCGATAACTATCGTTCTGCCAATTCGCAATGGCGAAAAGGAAATAGAGCGAAAATTGTGCGAATTGTTGTCGATGACGTCGTTTGATAAAGAAATAATTGTCGTGTCGGACGGCTCGACGGATCGTACGGTAGCGATAGCAAATGAATTCGCAAAGAAATATTCTGATATCAGTGTGTTTTCTACTGACAAGAGTGGGGGGAAAAGCGCTGCTCAAAATTTAGCTTTGGCGAAGTCTAAGAAGCCGCTTGTTCTATTTACAGATGTTGGTGCAAGCCTCGATGAGGCCGCAGTGCGCTTGATGGCTGACGAGTTTAAGAACGAATTGGTTGGCTGTGTGGGCGCTAATGTAAAATTTCGGTGGACTGAGTCCAGTGAGCACAAAAGTCCAGGTATATATTGGAGCATAGAACAAAGGGTACGCAGAGCGGAATCGATGTTTGGATGTTTGCTGTCGCTGGTTGGATCGGCGTTTATGTTACGTAGAGAAATATTTACAGCGTTAGATGAAGATACTGGTGATGACCTCGTGTTGCCTATTGAGTCGGCTCTGAGGGGGTATAAAAGTGTATTTGTTGAAGATGCGATTGTTTTCGATACATGGCCCGCGAAATCAATTATGAACGAGTTTCATGTTAGGCGAAGAATAACATTGCGTAACGCTTTGGCGTTGTATCGACGGCGAAAGATACTTAATCCCTTCTTATATCCAAAATATTCTATAACTCTGTTTATGCATAAAGTGCTGAGATGGACTAGCCCCCTGTTGTTGATATCGATTTTCGCGGCTTCGTTATATTTGGCGGCTAAAGATGACTTTTATATCTGGGTGGTTGTGATTGAGGTGTGTGTTCTTCTTGTTGCGATGTTAGGAGTAACCTTTGGCACTGGGAAAAGTAGATTTGTTTCTCTGTGCACGAGTTTTTTGGTTGCAAATGCAGGAATGGCAGCAGGACTATACTCTCTCGCTATTGGGGATAGAATTACGCGATATCGGCGCACTAATTGATTTCGGTCGTAGCGTTAGTGTGCGGTGTAATTGTATATGGTGGAAATTTCACGAAATGGCGCTCGTGACGCGTGACGCGTGATCATGTGATGGTATTTCTTCAATCAGTAAACAACCGAACGATTCTCGTGTCGGTGATAGACTCGCGGTGATCTGCGTATCTTGGCGCTCTTTTTGGTTGCTATTATTTGACACGATTAGTTTTCTAGATCGTTCCATCCGCATCCTCTCATCCGGCAGGGTATTCTATTTTAAATGATTAGGGTTGCAATACTTTTGATTGGTATAAGAGGCATCACTGCATTAGTGGTGTTTGTGGCGGATTTCTTGTCTGGACGATTGCTTGGGGTTGATGGGAAAGGTGTGCTTAACACATTAATGATGCTGCCCGCGATGCTTGGGTTGGTGGCTGCTCTTGGGATGGATTTTATAGTAAATACGAGAGGAAAATCGGCGCCAGAAAAGGCAGCGAGTACAGCTATAGCGTCATTACCAATAGCCTTCGCGGCAGCGATGTTTATTGTAATGCTCATATTAATGGTGGAGCCACTAAATAGCCGCATAGTATCAATTCTTGATGGCTGGGTCTCGGTAGGGATGTTTTTAGCCCTGATCCCTTTGGAGGCATTCTTTTTGATCTTGGGGTTTTGGTTGCTTACTAAAGGCAAAGCTATTTTGTATTCAAGTCTTGTAGCTCTAAGAAGAATATCAATATTGCCAATATTGTTGCTTGGATATTTTGCGTATGACCGATTTGCAGAGGTGGAAATATTGGCTTTTTCTTTTACGTTAATGACAGTGATTTTGGTTGGATTTATGCTTAGCCGAACACTGGAGGAAGCGCGCAGTCCACTCAATGCGCACGATGTATGGCTTATGTTAAAAGAGGGAATTGTCGCCTTTCCGGGGCGGGTTGCGGAACGCATAATACCTAGAGCATCAATTGTAGTTCTTTTGTTTGTCGGGACTGCGGAAGATATAGGCATATTTGCGGCCGCACTGTTTTTGTCTGAAACTGTTTGGTTTGTATCTTCATCGGTCGCGTGGGTTTTGTTTGGTCGGCCAATGCGTGGCCGCGCTGCGCGCGTTGCTGGAAAGGTTCTTGTGGTAAGCGCGGCATTAGGAGGGCTGGTTCTTTTCTTTAACGAGGAGCTGGTTAAATATACCTATGGGGGCGAATTTCTGCAGGTCGTTGAATTGAATGTATGGATAGTACCAGGGGTTGTTATGTTCTCTTTGGTGCACGTTATTACCCCATTGCTATTGGAAGCAAAGGTGTCAAATCTTATTTCTATAATAAACGCAACAATTTTGATTGGAATCATTATAGCTGGGGCGGTAGGCCACTCTATTGCTGGAGTGAAGGGGATGGCGGCAGTTGTGGGTGTCGCGTACGTCGTTTCATCGTTATTGTATTTATCCACCTACATCAATATTTCAAATCGCAAAACCGTTGTCATTTAATTGGCTAATGGAATGGCGTGACATAAAACATTGAGAACAGAACCAATTTTGTGATTATTTTAATTTCTATCATTGCTATTTGCTTTATTGTGGCGTGTGTCGCTGTCGGTGTGCGTCAGGCTATTCTGGCGTTTGTGGTATGTATCCCTCTATTTATGTACCAAAAGTCGCTCTACATCACTACAACGATTTTTGGATTTGAGGTGGTTCTACTGACGCTTACAAAGGATTTCGCGGCATTTTGCATTTTGCTAATTGTAATGCTTCGATGGGTCGGTGATGGACGGCTTTATCTTGATAGAGGGCAACGAAACTTACTAAGTTACATAGTGGTTATTGCGATTCTCTCTATGATCTCATCGTTGTGGAATAGCTTGACGCTAATGGAGGGGGTGGCAGGTCTGCGTGCAATGGTGTGGTTTCCATTGGTGGCAATATTGTTATCCGGCTATTTGAGAAGCAATGATATCGCACTGCGATACACGCTATTATTCGCATGTCTAGTGATTGCGGTGATAGCGCTGTTACATAGATATGTGGATGGGGTGTTACTTATACATGAAAAGATGAAGTTTATTTGGTTTGGCAAGGTTTTGGATTGGTTTACGGTTATGCCGGATGGGCGGTTGCAAAGCATAATGGCCTCAGCGAATACCCTTGCGTACTTTATGGTGCTTGGGCTGTTGTTGCTATTCAGCTTTGTGCCTCGAATCTGGTATGTGCGCATGATTTGGTTGGGTGGGGTTTTGCTTGTTAGCGTAGTGCTAATTTATACGTCGAGTAGATCTGCGTTGCTGGCGTTGCTTGTATCTGTTACTTATTTGGCGGCAAAGACAAGCCGACGGATAGTTTTTGGGGTGATGGTCTCGACAGTTGTGCTGGCTGCTGTATTTGTGTCAAACAACATGGATAGAGTTTATGACGCGTCGGACAATCCCAGGCTGGAAATTTGGAAAACGATATTGCTGGTGGCTCTTCAGCCGAGCAACGTAATTATCGGAAATGGTGTTGGATCAATAGGAAAGTTTGGTTCGGAGCTGAAATACAGTGACGCCGCCATTGATAATATCGACGAGCGTTTGGGCGGGCAGGATAGAGTGTTTTTTGTTGATAATTATTATCTGCGTTTATTGTACGAAATGGGATTTGTTGGCTTTTCAGTCTGGGGATTTGTGTTGCTAAAGTCGCTTTCGGTGATCCGAAAGTTCTCTGCCGAACAAGCATGGATGGGCGCGATCATGTTGTTTGTCTTATGCGTATCATTCTTTGGCGACAGTCTCAGCGCGTTCCCGTGGAATTTTATGTTTTGGATATTTTTTGCTATTGGATTAAGAGTGGGTCGTGATGCTGATGCTAGCGCAACTCCTTTAGATGTGCGTCGTTAGTTTGGTTTTCATGGCTTGCGTATTGAGCGTAACACTCAATTTTGTAAACAATATGAAAATCACAAATTGTGGAAACGTCTTTCTCGGCACGTTCGATGATTTGTCTCGTTGGTGTGCTAAACGTGCTTTATATAGGGTTCGTCCTGAATGAAATCCCGTGAGCTCCTTCGTGAATATTCGGGGTATCTTAATCTGGTAGCTCGGTTGCTAGATTTGTTGGGGGTCTTATTTGGTGGGCTGTTAGCGTATTTGTGGCGATTCGGCAACCTTGACGTTATGGGCAGTTACCGTCTCGCCATGCTATTGGGTTTGCTTACTGTTGCCGTCGTTTTTCCAGTCTTTGGTCTTTATAGATCCTGGCGAGGCCGTGGACGATGGGTCCACGCGCAGACCATTATTCTCGCTTGGGGTACCGTGCTGGGCATTTTGGTTGGTGTGGCCTATCTCACCAAGTCGGGCGATCTTATTTCCCGAAAGTGGACTATTGCCTGGGGCGTTTTTGCTGCCATTGGGCTATTGTTGATTCGTTTTTCCGTTTGGGGCGTGTTGGGATACCTGCGTCGGCATGGCCAAAATTTTCGACGTATTGTTATTTACGGTGCGGGTGCGTTGGGATGTGATATTCGGCAACGTTTGCAAGAAGCAGCTTGGATTGGATTAGAGGTGGTGGGTTTTTTTGATGACAATTCGGATATGCACGGCAAGCTGTTGGCAGGGAAAGAGGTTTTAGGGGGGGTAGACCGGTTGGCAGGCGTAGTACGAGCGATGTCAATTGATGAAGTATGGATTGCCTTGCCGTTGCGAGAGGAAGTTAAGGTGCGGGATATTGTGCATGAGTTGCGACACTCTTGCGTCACGATCCGCTATGTGCCTGACATTTTTACGTTCCGCTTGCTTAATCATTCAATGACAGATATTGGTGGCTTCCCAGTACTCAATTTGACTGAAACGCCTATGCGTGGCGGAAATAGGCTCGTGAAGGCTGTTGAGGATAGAGTTCTGGCCGCAGTTATTTTGTTTTTGATTTCGCCCCTGATGTTGATTCTTGCATTGGGCGTGAAACTCTCATCACCAGGACCAGTGTTTTACAGGCAAGAACGTGTGGGTTGGAACGGTACTCCGTTCATGATGTTGAAGTTTCGTTCAATGCCTGTGGATGTAGAAAACGGCGGTGTTCAATGGGGCGGCTCCCAAGCGAAGACCAATACAAGGTTTGGTGCGTTTATCCGGAAAACAAGCCTTGATGAATTGCCGCAATTTCTGAACGTGCTTCGAGGTGATATGTCGATCGTCGGTCCGCGCCCTGAGCGAACGATCTTCGTCGAGAAGTTCAAGGAGGAAATACCGGATTATATGAAGAAACATCTGGTGAAGGCGGGGATCACTGGTTGGGCGCAAATTAACGGCTGGCGTGGCGATACAGATTTGAATAAGCGCATTGAGTATGACTTGTACTACATTGAACATTGGTCTCTCTGGTTTGATTTGAAGATCATATTTCTGACGGTCTTCAGGGGGTTTGTTAATAAGAACGCGTATTAAAAGCGGGTTAAAAATTCAAGGTTCGAGGTTCAAGTAAATCAGGGTAGGTTCAGGTAAAGGCGGGTACTACGTTTGATGAATATACTGGTTGTCGGCGGGGCGGGATATATCGGCTCGCATATGGTGAAGATGCTGTTGGCAGCTGGGCATCAGGTGGTGACGCTGGACAGCCTGGTCGGCGGCTATCGGGATGCCGTGTTGGGCGGTGAGTTTGTGTTGGGTGATTTGGCCGACACTGCTTTGCTGGGTGATTTGTTTAGGCGGCATCGTTTTGATGGAGTAATGCACTTCGCTTCATTCATCCAGGTGGGCGAGTCTGTACGGGAACCCGCCAAGTATTATCGTAATAACGTCACCAATACGCAGAATCTGCTGGAAGCCATGGTGGCGCATGGTGTACGTAATTTCATTTTCTCTTCCACGGCGGCCATTTTCGGCGAGCCGCGTTACACCCCCATCGATGAAAAACATCCTGCGGCCCCCATCAATCCCTATGGGCACAGCAAGCTGATGGTGGAACAGATGTTGGCAGACTTTGATTCGGCCTACGGATTGAAGTCGGTTTGCCTGCGGTATTTCAATGCGGCGGGAGCCGATCCCGAAGGCGAACTGGGCGAGCGGCATGAGCCTGAGTCGCATCTGATTCCTTTGATTCTGCAGGCTGCATCCGGCCGGCGCGAGGCAATCTCGGTATTCGGTCGGGACTATCCGACGGCGGACGGCACCTGCATTCGCGATTACATACACATTGTCGATTTATGTGACGCGCATATGCGGGCACTGGAACAACTGGCTGCGGGCGGTGAAAGCGCGGCCTATAACCTGGGTAACGGCAACGGATACTCGGTTCAACAGGTGATTGATGTAGCGGAACGGGTTAGCGGACGGCCTATCAAGGTCATCGAGGCGGCGCGGCGGCCGGGTGATTCTGCGGTGTTGGTGGCGGATTCGACGCTGGCACGTCGGGTATTGGGCTGGCAGCCATGCTTCGGAGATTTGGATGCCATTGTCGGGCACGCCTGGACATGGGAGTTGAAAAACGGGTTCAGGTAAAAATCGGGTTCAGGGACCCTCAAGGTGTCCCTAATTCGTAGCCAGGCATAGGGCGCCCCATGGGCGCCGAAATTGTCTCGACGTGGGCATAAACACGGTGCCCATGGGGGAGTGAAATACCGAACAAACGATTCGGGCTCAGTGCATGTGATTGTTGGCCGACTATTTATGGCGCTGCCCACCAAGTGGGTTGCATTGCGACAAATGCCGTTAATGCTAAGAATATTAGCCAAAATATAATGGCTAGTTTCCGATTCCTGGATACCAAGTAAGACAAGCTCCATAGTGCTGCACTAAGAAATGCTGCTGCGTAATATATGAGGCCGCCATAAACACCAATACCCTTGCCGGCATGAATAAACTCTCTAAACGAGACTGCCAGATCAGCGCCTGCACCAACCAATAAAAGCAAAGCAAGTGTGTATAGAAAATTGGATATATGCTCCCTTCTAATTTCCATTATCGAAGTCCTAGTTTGTATAGCTCTTCAGCCAATTCTTTCCTTCGCTTATCACCAATGCTGCCTTTCTCTGCGTAGTAAAAATGGCCGCTTGATGTCTTCATCTGTTCTCGAAGCAGAAAAGCACTCAAGGCCAACTCGGATGTATCCATTCCTGCAAATATTGGATCACCATGCTTGTCGAGGTTAATGACGACAACCTTCTTGATGGTTTTCATTCCCCGCACGATTTTCAAAAAATTCTCGCTGATAGGGCTGCCAATTAGAACCAGATGGTCAACAACTGAACCCAGTCGTGCATATTTAACCGCTAATTGTGCAGCAAAGAGTGAACCATACGAATAACCAATTAGATTGAATTGTTCATGCGAATTCGGATGTACCCGGAGCAACATGGGGAATCGAGGGTCATACTCTCTACCAAAGAAGACCCCTATAGAAGCATCCATATATTGGCCGGCAGACCATTTCTCTCGATCAAGATGGATCGCGCTTTTTATACCCGCCTGATGGAAGGCATCAATTAATCTTGGAATGTATATTCCATCAAGACCTGCTCCGCCCAAGAAGTACGTACCCCTAATATATTCGCCAGGTTTAACGCAACACGTTCCTTTTAGCGGACCAAATTTTCCGGGTTGGTCAATCTTCGTGATTTCCGCTATTTGCATGTTTCCTCCTTTGTGCTTCAGCCCACTTAATACGCATTTATCCGCGGTGCGCAGCATGACGGATAAATGTCTGTTGGAAGCCAGCCATCAGGGTTATATAGAAGGATTGCATTACGCGGCTCAGGGAGGGCACAGGTGTTGAAGCGCCAGCCGGCAGTATTGGGTATGAGATTCAGTCCTTCGATGTCCATGCTCCGATCCTTCGGATGAGGTGTGGGCCTAATCTACCTCCATCTTTGGGCAAAATCCAACCGCGGGCCAGGACGCAGGGAGGGCTGACGCATAAGGGCCAAACAGGAAGCGGCCATGTGGTGGCCTTATCAGGCCAAAGAAACCTGCATCTACAGCGTGTAAATACATGCTTGACATTTACTGTCTATTCATACACCTTAAGCCATTAAGAAAAAGCGCCACCCGGCGGTGCGGCAAACACCATCCGGGCGGCTAACCCCAAGACTGCGTGAACAGAACTTGGGGCTGCGCGAGAGTATATCACCGGGTCCGGCCTAGGCTGGATCCCGGCTCGTCGAGCGGCCCCGTAAATCGGGGCCGTTTTCGTTTGCGGCCCCACAATGAGCCAGGAGGGCTTATGGACGGGACCGCCGATCGTAGTGGGCGTATCTTTTTTGATCCCCTCACCCTAACCCTGAGAAACGTGCTCCCTGCGTTTCTAACCGACTACATCCATGTAGTCGTCTCCCTGAGGGAGAGGGGATATGGCGGGGAGAGGGAATACACCAGGGGACAGGGACATACCCAGGGCTATAGCCTGTGGTCCACAGTCCGCAAAACCCCGCCACCATCCCATTTTCCGCCATCCCGGGCTGACCGTACGGGGCTTGACGCCTGTAGATTCCCCGCTGCCCAAGAGGTCAACTACTGCCATGGCTGAGGGAATGGCACGGAAGCTATTGGCGCAGAACGTCCGTGTTCTGCGGCTGATGCGGGGTTGGTCACAGGAGACGCTGGCCGAGGCGGCGGAGCTGGACCGTTCTTACCTGGGTGACATCGAGCGCGCCCGGCGCAACGTCAGCCTGGATTGTCTGGAGCGGCTGGCGCGGGCCTTTGGGATAGTGGTGCCGGACTTGTTGCGCGAGCAGGACCCTGCGGCGCTGGGGGAGCAGCTGCTGCGCGCGATATCGAGCGATATAGCCAAGGAGAAGGACTGACATGGAACTCGTCAAAACCGAACGGGCGGATACCGCCGCCTGCGATCTGCCCGGCCTCACATCCTACTTTTTCTACGCGGCGCGCCAGGGGATGATCTTCGCCGACGCACAATGCCGCATCATCGCCGCCAACGTCGCTGCACAGCGTCTGACCGGCTACCGCGAAGCCGAACTGCTGGGACGCACCCCGGAGGTCTTCGACGGCGAGCGCTGCGGGGCGCAGGCCATCCACCACATCCGCAGCATGGTGCAGCGCACCGGCCACTGGGAGGGCGAGCTGTGGTGCTGTCGCAAGGACGGCACCCGCTATCCCCAGCAGACCAGCGTGACCCCACTCCCCGGCGGCGGCTACGCAGCGGT